>Ga0114974_10001490_pt1 | contig 18520 bp, 13 predicted proteins | sample S_130206_EF_Meta_FD_87318 | JGI IMG/M metagenome (GOLD analysis project Ga0114974, IMG submission 87318) | Freshwater microbial communities from Lake Simoncouche, Canada to study carbon cycling - S_130206_EF_MetaG | ecosystem: Environmental > Aquatic > Freshwater > Lake | place: Lake... | reverse complement strand
AATTCTTGGTATAATTCATCTGATTTTTGATCATCAAAAAAGTGGGGATAATAGCTTATTTCTGCATCTGGAACATCAAAATGAATTGGCTCTGGGTGGTTTTCGAAAAGGGAATTCAAAGGTTTATTGGATTTAAGTTGTAGAATAAAATTACAATTTATTTTCTTAATTTGTCCCAATTTAAATTCATTAATACAATCGCCATTACGATCAAAGCAATTCCAATCCATTGAATAAATACCACTTCTTCATGTAATAAGAAATAGGCCATCAATACAGAGACAGGTAGTTCTAATGCCGAAACAATACTTCCTAAGCCAATTCCTGTCAAAGGAAATCCTGCATTCATTAACATTGGTGGGATAATGGTTCCAAAAAGAGAAAGTACAATTCCCCATTTCATGAATATTTCAAAATTGAAAGGAGTGTTTTGTGTCGCTAAAGCAAATGAGAATACGATTATCGCACCCCCAAGTAGCATGAACAAACTTCGCTGTGCCGATGAAATTCCAACAGCCACGCGGTTTGCAGTGAACATTGTAGTTGTAAATGAAGCTGCAGCTAGTATTCCCCAAAGAATTCCGTGCCAATCGAGTTGAACGTCGTTCTTAAAAATATTTGTGGCTAAAAAAGTTCCTATTAGTACAATTATTACAGAAACAATTTTTTGAATTGAAGGTGCTTTCTTCTCTAAAATCATTTCTATTAAAACGCCCATCCAAACGGTTTGCATCAATAGAATTATGGCAATTGAAACGGGAATGTATTTTACAGCTAGATAATAAAAAACACTTGTCATCCCTAGAGATGTTCCTGCAAGCATCAATTGAAAAATGTTTTTCTTAGTAGCTTTTACTACAGAGCTTCCTTTTTTTAATTTCTGAAAAAAATTAATCAAAAGGATGCCTAAAATTCCGTAGATAAATTGGGAGGTGGTAACTTCTGCGGTGGTGAAACCTTCATCATAAGCCAATCGAACAAATGTGGCTAACATTCCGTAACTTGTAGCACCTAATCCAACGAGAACAACTCCTTTTAATACTTTATTTCCAGACATATTTTGAATTTTAAACAGCCTGCAAATATAGCGTTAAAGATTTTGGTTTCTATTAAAACAATCCTTTTAATGCTTTATTTTTTATTCCAATTTTAGTAGCGTCAAAATTTAATTTGTTTTGCAAAAGTGAGGCATAAACACTTCTAAAATCTATTTCATGTTTCAAATCACCATTGTCTAAATCGGATAGATTTGGGTTTTTACCTATTATTTTACCTTGGTTATTTCCTCCGATGATGAACATTGGAGCAGCCGTTCCGTGGTCTGTTCCTCTTCCATTGTCTTTTACGCGACGACCAAATTCTGAAAATACTACGATTGTAACATTTTGTAACTGTTGGTTTTTTTTCAAATCTTGATAAAAGCTGAATACAGCATCATTCAAATCGGATAATTTGTTTTTGTGAATGGCAAGTTGATTATCATGTGTGTCAAATCCACCAAGAGATGTGTAATACACTTTTGAGTTTAAATTGCCTTTAATCAATTTAGAAATCCATTCAAGGTTTTTGGCCAACTCCGTTTTTGGGTAAATTACATCTGAAGCTGTTGATTTTGCTAATGCATTTTGTATATCAACCGAACTTTCAATGACCGAATTGGCTATTTTCCGAACGAAATCCAATTGTGGATTATCCGATAATATGATATCGTTTTCTTGCTTTTTTTTAGTATTAAATCGAGATGGATCTTTTACAGTAATGGTATGTGGTTCCATTCCTTTTAGCGCAAGGTTGTCAATTTTATCAAGATTTATTCCAGCAGTAGCTTGGTGTACTTTGCATTGCAAATCGAGATAACGGCCTAACCAACCGTCATTTAAATACTCTTGATTTGTAGGTGCGGTTTGCCAAATTTCCTGACTTCGAAAATGAGAGCGAACGGGTTCAGGGTATCCAACATTTTGGAGTATTGATAAATCACCATTTTGCTGCATGGTTGCAAATCCTTTTAAAGCGGGATGTAATGCCATTCCGTTTGAAGAGGAAATCACATCATCTTTTGAAAGTGCTATTTTTGGGCGCAAATCATAATAAAGGGCATCTTCAAATGGGATAAATGTATTGAGTCCGTCATTTCCTCCATTTAATTGAACAAAAACCAAACATTGTTCGCCTATAACTAAATTCTTTTGGGAACTGAAGGCATGTAAAAAGTCAGGCAATAATAGCGTACCACCAGTAAAAGTTCCCGTAAGTGTTAAAAATTGTCTTCTGTTCATAATAATGAATTTAACTTAATTAAAATGGGCTTTCTAATTATATGAGTTGGAATTCTGGTAATTTTGCCATAAAATTAAACAGCCGAAGGACCGCATTTTCTGCGCCTTCAGTAGTACTATCGAAATCGTATTTTAATATTTTTTCGAAATCTTGCTGGTCATTTTCACTGATTTGAAATAATAAACGGTTTCCAAGTTCAGCGATGATTTGTTTGTTATCCTGATTTTTCTTCCAATTTAGTTTAACAGAAAGTAATGGTTTTTGAGCTGTATTCTCCATCATTTTGTCTTCGTTTTCTGGTCTTCGTTGTCCAAAAGGTTTGCCATTGCAAAGGGTGTCAACAATCGTATTTCGTTGTAAAAAAATCTGGGAAGTTAACCAAGAATTTCCACCATCCCAACCTTTAACATTGGGTTGGTTGAATAAATCCATTCCCTGGTCTTTAATAAAAAAAGCAATTGCTTTTCCGTTTTTAGTAGGTATGCTGAGTTCATCAATTAAATGTATAATGTATTCCAACGGATTCTTTATTTTTGAACCGGCATTGTTTTTTGGGAATTCTTCTGTGAAAATTTTAGTTAAAAGCGGTTTGATTTCAAAATCAACTTTCTTGAAATAAGCCCCATAATAAAGCACTAATTCTTCAGATGGATTGTCATAAATAAACCATTTCAATATTTTTCTAGTTAATAGAAAAGGAATTTTAGGCTGTTTAAAAATGACATCAATCATTTGGTCAATTTTTAAATTACCAGTTTCACCTAAATAAGTAAAGCTGTCAGCATCTTCAAAAAGCATACGATATTTGGCATTATCTTCGCCAATTCCTAATCCGGCGAGTCCTTTGGCTCCGTTTTTTATATCTTCTTCCGAGTAGTTTCCTATTCCAAGAGTGAAAAGTTCTAGTAATTCCCGACTTAAATTTTCATTCAGATTGCCCTTTCTATTGTCGGTATTGTCAAGATAAGATACCATTGCATTGCTTTGGATGATTTTCTTGGTCAACGTTTTGAAATTTCCAAAGGCGTTTTCCCTTAGAATCTGATTGTGCTGAAAAATCCAATTGTTAACTTTTACTTTTTGATAAGTGGAAACAAAATGGTTGTGCCAAAAGCAAGTCATTTTTTCACGAAGTGGAAATTCGTCTTCCATCATTTTAGCAATCCACCATGCCTTTAATTCAGAATTGGTTTGTTGTTCTTTTTTGAGAAGTTCTTTTGCTTCTTCGGGATTTGAGGATTTTAATTTCTTCCGAATTGACTGAAGTTCTTTAAATGATTTAGGACTGTTTTGAATAAATTCGGGGATTTCTGAAGTAAATTTTTGGGCAAATGAGTTCTCCAAGAAACTTTTTAAACCTGTTTCTTCAATCACTTTTGCCTGTTTGGCTGAATATCCTAGTCGTAAAGACCAAAGCGTATGTTTATTCATAATCAAATTTGCTATACTTTTTTAGACTTCAGTTTGAAAGAATAGTTTAATAGGAAAGTAAAAGTAATAGTTTACAATGGCTTTATCATAGATAAATGAACTATTCGTTACTTCTTTTTATCTGCTAAATCGCTTAAATGCAAGCGCAAAGCATTTACCGAAATGCTGATTTCCCAAAAGGATACGGCCAATGAAATTAAAAGACTTAGCAAACTCATTCCAAAAAGATATATACCCGCAAGTTGTTGTTCTAAAAACAGTAAAAGCATTGCAAATACGGATAAAAATAAACTCAAAACACCAAACATTTGCATGTAGCGTATGAGGGTTAATCGTAGGTTTAGGTTTTTTATTTCCAATAAAATGCTTCTGTTTTCTGCTTCGTCATACTTCTTTTTGAGACTACGAACGATAGTTGCAATAGTAAGAAATCTATTGGTGTAGGCTAATAAAATCAAAGATGTAGCTGAGAAAAGTAAGGCTGGAGTTTCAATGTGAAGAATCATAATTTTTTTATTTTTGTAGCGACTTGCTATTTAATGACGATTTATTTTGATAAAAGGTTTTAAATTTATCCGAGTTAAATTAAATAATGATTAAATAACCGATTTTGTTTGTTTAAAGTTCTGAGTTATGCTAATTTGCGGTCCCAAATATTTTCTTAAATTATGTACAAAAATAGATTAATCGTTTTATTTTTTATTGCTTTTAGTTTCTTTTCTTTTCAAAAAACATTTGCACAATGTTTCGAAATTGAAAGTATTCTTGTTGATGCGTGTGCTTCGGGTACCAATGAAGGCTTCAACGAAATGGTTCGTTTCAAAATAGGAACTGTTGCGCAAAATAGTAATAGTTTAGTTGTTACTTGGCCTAATAATTCATGGCAAGGAGTAATTCAAAATGCTACTACAGCTGCAAAAGTAGCTGCTCTTAATGCAGATATTTTATCGGCAGGTGGCTGCCGTAGCTTGATTGAACCTCCCGGAGGACTCATTCCTGCCAACGCATCGGTAATTCTTGTGTCGAGTTACTTATTAGACACAACACTCAATTCTTTTGGCGCTTTAACCTCTAATATTTATATTATTTTTCAGAATAATAGCACTGTGACGACAGGACATTTTGCGAATACTGGCACCGGAATAAGAACACTTAATATGACTTTTGGAGGTGCATGTTCGGATACTGTTAGCTACGACCGTGCTTTATTAACAAGTGGGGCTGCCGGAGCTGGTGGAGATGGAGCAACGGTTTTGTACACACCTTCTGGAACCGCTTCTTATGTTAATAATGGATGTGTTGCTCCAGTTCCACTATTTACAGTTGATGCAGGAACTGCCCCAATCAATGTTTGTCCTGGTACAACCATTTCACTTTCTGGTTTAGTTCAAGGACAACAATCGGTTTTATGGTCAGCATCAAGCGGAAGTTTTTCTAATGCAACCGCAACCGCTACAAATTATACAGTAGGAGCGGGAGCAACTGGAACTATCGTTTTGACATTGTCTGCTACTAATACTTGTGGAGTTATTATTTCTGATACAGTAACCTTTACTATAAGTGCAGCTGTAACTCCAACATTTACAGCAGTGGCGCCAATTTGTTCGGGAGCTACACTATCGGCTTTGCCTACCACTTCTAACAATTCAGTTACGGGAACATGGTCACCAGCATTGAATAATTTAGCCACTACAACCTATACTTTTACGCCTTCTACAGGTCAATGTGCAGTTACCACGCCTTTAACAATTGTAGTTAATTCGAAAATCACACCAACATTTACAGCAGTAGCGCCAATTTGTTTGGGAGCTGCACTTTCTGCCTTGCCTACTACTTCAAACAATTCATTTACCGGAACATGGTCACCAGCATTGAATAATTTGGCGACTACAACCTATACTTTTTCACCTTCAACGGGTCAATGTGCCAATACGGCACCAATAACTATTGTAGTAAATCCAAATGTAACACCAACGTTTACTGCAGTAAATCCGATTTGTAATGGGACTACTTTATCGGCTTTGCCTACCACTTCAAACAATTCGGTTACTGGAACATGGTCGCCGGCATTGAATAATTTGGCGACTACAACCTATACTTTTATGCCTTCAACAGGTCAATGTGCAGTTTCAACAGCATTAACAATCGTTGTGAATCCGAAAATTACTCCAACATTTGCAGCAGTAGCACCAATATGTTCGGGAGCTACATTAGTGGCTTTGCCTACCACTTCAAACAATTCGGTTACAGGAACTTGGTCGCCAGCATTGAATAATTTAGCGACTACAACCTATACTTTTACTCCGTCAATAGGTGAATGTGCAGTTGCTGCTCCTTTAACAATTGTAGTAAATCCGAAAACTACGCCAACATTTACAGCAGTAGCACCTATATGTTCGGGAGCTACATTAGTGGCTTTGCCAACAACTTCAAACAATTCGGTTACAGGAACATGGTTGCCGACATTGAATAATTTAGCCACTACAACCTATACTTTTACACCATCAACTGGTGAATGTGCAGTTACTGCTCCTTTAACAATTGTAGTAAATCCGAAAACTACACCAACATTTACAGCAGTAGCACCAATATGTTCGGGAGCTACATTAGTGGCTTTGCCAACAACTTCTAACAATTCGGTTACAGGAACATGGTCGCCAGCATTGAATAACGTAGCAACAACAACGTACACTTTTGCACCAGCAGCAGGTCAATGTGCGGTTAATGCAAACTTGACAATTACAGTTCAGGAAGCTATTGATTTTACAGTTTCAGGTGCTTGTGAAGGAAATGATTTCGTACTTCAGTTGGCTCCAATAGGTTCTGTATTTAGTCCAACAACGACTTTTTCTTGGCAAAATAGTGCCAATGTATCAGTTGGAACAAACGATGCAAGCTTTAATGTTTCCAACTATTTATATTTATCCTCACTTTCAATGCCTTTGCCACAGGTATTTTCGGCTACAGTTACAGATTCTAATGGTTGTTTTACAACAAAACCATATCAGGTGACGAGTTTGTATTGTGCTATTCAGAAAGGAATTTCTCCAAATGGAGATACGGATAATGACTATTTTGATCTTCAACTATTAGATGTAAAATCGTTAAGTGTTTTCAATCGATATGGTTTAAAAGTATACTCTAAAGCCAATTATAGAAAGGAATGGTACGGAGAAACGGATGGAGGGAAGCAACTTCCTGACGGAACGTATTATTATGTAATTGAATTGAATTCGAATCCCGAAGTAAAAACGGGATGGGTTTATATCAATAGATAAAAGAAAGTAACGGAATCAAAAAATGCCTAAACAAGAATATTGATTAGGCATTTTTTTATGTTTAATAGTTGGATTCTTAAAACGAATTAACTGTTTTTCGGATAGCAACAAGTTTTTTCATTAAGGCTTCAAAATAGTCTAAATGCAGCATGTTGGCACCATCACTTTTTGCGTTGGCAGGGTCAAAATGAGTTTCGATAAATATTCCATCAACACCCACAGCAATTCCAGCTTTGGCAATAGTTTCAATCATGTCTGGGCGACCACCAGTTACACCCGCAGTTTGATTGGGTTGTTGTAACGAATGCGTAACATCAAGAACTGTTGTAGCATATTGTTGCATTGTTGGAATTCCACGAAAATCAACAATCATATCTTGGTAGCCAAACATAGTTCCACGGTCGGTAACCATTACATTTTGATTGTGACAATCCAGTACTTTTTGAACGGCATGTTTCATACTTTCAGGACTCATAAATTGTCCTTTTTTCAAGTTTACGACCTTTCCAGTATTGGCAGCAGCCACAACTAAATCGGTTTGACGAACCAAAAAAGCAGGTATTTGCAATACATCTACATATTCGGCTGCCATTACAGCATCTTCATTGGTGTGAATATCAGTAACGGTAGGTACTCCAAAAGTTTCAGAAACTTTTCGTAATATTTTCAGAGCTTTTTCATCTCCAATTCCAGAGAAACTGTCAATTCTAGAGCGATTTGCTTTTTTAAATGATCCTTTGAAAACGAAAGGGATTTCTAAGGCATCAGTTATTCCAACTAATTTTTCAGCAATTCGCAAAGCCATTTCTTCGCCTTCAATAGCGCAAGGTCCAGCCAATAGAAAGAAGTTGCCGCTATTGGTATGTTTTATTTGAGGAATTGTATGTAAGTTCATAGTGTTGTTTTATTGATGGTGCAAATATAGTTAGGAATTATGAATAATAAGTTATGAGTTAGAAATTATGAATTATGAATTATGAGTTGTGGAATTTTCGTTTTTTTTACGTCAATTATCTATTCGAATATTTATTTAACAGCAAAGGGCACAAAGATTTATGCAGAGTTCGCAAAGCTAAAAGCTAATTATAAGTGATTAATTAGTGAAACTATGACTCTTACATTTGACTTTAAGACTTTCGACATTTGATTTTTTTTATCAACTATTTCGCCAATCCAAAGCCCATTGGAACAAATAAATCACCTTTTTCATAGATGTTTAAATACAATTTCACGGGTTGTTTTTGACCCACCCAGGTGATTTCATAAATATCGAGGAAGCCACCACCCATTTCACTATTTTTTGTAGGAAACGGACAGCAAATTTCAATTTTCTTATAGAATATTTTTTCTCCTTTGGGACCAGTTAGGGCATTCAAATACCGTTGCTGATTTATAACTTCGTCTTTTGTAGTTCTAAAGAAAATATTTATAGGGTAATCAGGATTGTAACCGTACTTTGGATCTTTGCTAAAAGCCGTTATTACAAATGTATTATTGGCTGTCAATTGCGGAATTGGCGCATTTTCGTTTACATTTCTCAAGGTCGATTTTGTACTGATGCAGGATGTTGCGCAAATTAATAGCGCAAAAAGCATTACAATTGATTTTATTTTCATGGTATAGTTGTTTTATTAATGCTATAAAGGTACTATTTTTGTCAAAAAAAAGGATATGAATTCACTTTTTCAAACGTGGCCTTGGTATATCTCAGGTTTTATAATTGCAATAATCATGCTAACTCTGAATTATTTCGGAAAAGTATTCGGAATGTCTTCCAATCTTCGTTCCATGTGTTCTATTGCAGGAGCAGGAAAATATGTTTCCTTTTTTGATTATGATTGGAAAGCACAACGATGGAATCTTCTTGTTATTGTTGTTGCCATGCTTGGAGGTTATGTTGCGGTTCATTTTATGTCAGACCCTTCTAATGTTACTTTAAATCCCAAAACGATTGCTCAATTGTCTCAAATGGGTATTGATGCACCAAATGGAAAATTAGTGCCGAATGCACTTTTTGGAGAAGCTGCTTTTCAGTCGCCAAAAATGATTTTGATATTGATTGTTGGTGGAATATTAATAGGATTTGGTTCTCGTTATGCAGGTGGTTGTACTTCGGGGCACGCCATTTCTGGGATGAGTAATTTGCAAATACAATCTTTGAAAGCGGTTATTGGCTTTTTTCTGGGAGGATTAGTCATGTCACATTTCATTTTACCTTTATTATTTTAGTTATGAAAGCAATAAAATATATAGTAGTAGGTTTCATTTTTGGAATTGTATTGACAAAATCGGAGGCGGTTTCGTGGTACCGTATTTACGAAATGTTCCAATTTCAATCTTTTCACATGTACGGAATAATTATGGTAGCTATTGGTACGGGAATAGTTGGACTTCAAATTATAAAAAGAAAACAATTAAATGATATCAAAGGGAATCCTATTGTAATTTCAGATAAAGAAAAAGGTTCGCTACGGTATTGGATAGGAGGGTTGCTCTTTGGATTAGGATGGGCTTTAGTTGGTTCTTGCCCAGGACCTATATTCATTTTGATAGGAGCAGGGTTTCTGTCTATGATTTTAGTGTTAATAGGAGCACTTATAGGTACTTTTATTTATGGTGTACTTAAAGATAAATTACCGGAATGATTTAATTAAAAAGTCGAATGTCGAATGAAGACAAATAGATAATAGACGAAGATAGGAAAGACTAAAAAAGTCAAACGTCGAATGTCTTAAAGTTGAAAGTAAAGATTACAACTCATAATTTACAATTCATAATTAATTAAATTATTTTACAAAAAAAACCACGCAATTTGCGTGGTTTTTTTTTATATGTAACTCTATTTTACCGTTTCCGTTTTCTTTCTCAAGAGGCGATAGCCCAATAGGATTCCTAAAACTAACATTGGAACTAGGTAATCGTTAATAGGAACAACCTCATTATCAGTGGTGTCCGGTATAAATTCTTCAATTTGAGCGTTCATCAAATTCATTGTTAAAATAAATACCAATGAATAGAATATTTTTGTGAATTTAGTTTTCATAGCTATTTATTTAATGATGATTTTTTGAGTACTTGTTTTTCCGTTGTTTACCATTTCCACCATGTAAACTCCTGCTTTTAGCAATACAGTTGGTCGAACGATAATTGCGTTGTTTATGGCAGCAGCACTTTCTTTATAAACCGATTGTCCAATCATGTTGTAAATAGTGATTGCTACTTTATCGGTAATTGAAGACGAAACAGCAATTGTAAATTGGTTGTCTGCCACCGGATTTGGATAAATGCGTAGCGCTTTCGAATTCCATTCTTCATTGTTCAATGCTGACGACGGACTGAAAACCACTTTGAAACGGTCGGTTCCATAAGAAGCAGCATCTGCAGTTGTTGCAAAAGTCACAAAATTGGGTGCTGTTAAATCAACTTGTGTTTGCGTATTCAAGTATTGATCCACTAAGAACGCTGATAATGTATTGTCAAAGTTAGTTGCGTTTATCTTGAACGTATAAGATTTGTTGGCTGAAAAGCGCATTGTTTTCAAAAGCAATTCATCATTAGCAACAGCTGGAGCTTGTGAATCAATAGCGAGTAATTTAGTAGCTCTTGACCAGGCAATATTTTCACCGGCAGAAGATAGCTTTTCAACATCTCCCAAACCAATTGCGGAAGTAAAATTGGTTCCAAAAACAGTAGTAGTTCCGTCTATTGGAGCAGCAAAAGCCACTTCGGTAGGATTATAAACCGATATGCTAAACCTACTGTTTGATTCATTGGTTCTGAAAACGTTGGTAAAAGACGTCGCTTTATCCGCTTCTTTGAAAGTCAACACCGGATTAGCAGCAGTTGTTTTTACAAAAATAGCTTGACCTGGCTGAATGTATTGTCTCACTGCCGATTCATCGATGTCTCTACCTGAAGTAACGTCATAGGCTACATAACGCCCTCTTTGAGCTGCGGTACCCATATTTGGATCCCAAGTATAATAGGTTTCTCCCACATTAACTTTGGTAACCAAGTGCCAATCTACAGGACTCGCATACGGATTTCCTATCAAGCTAAACCCATTTGTTGTTATATTGGTTGTAGTATTCAATGCTGGCGTACTTGAACCATCAAAAATCACATTACCTATTTTTAAAGTTCCTGTAGCAGATAGGGTAGTGGCAACATTCATGTTGTCTGTTGAAGCCACGCTAATATCTACGTTTCTATCTCCACGTACCAAAGTACGGTATCCTACTCCTGCAGTAAGCGCGGTTGCATTGGTATTAGGAATTGCCAACCAACCTGTTCCTGTAGCTACATTATTTTCATAGGTATACATGGATGGATTACCAGAAGCGGTTAAATCGAAACCATTGGCGCCAGTTGTAGAACCCGTAATATGAGTTCCTCTTCCAGCAGTGGTTGCTCCTCCAATTTGCCAGTTGGCATAAATAAATCCTGTTGTAGTTACGCTAGGGGTCAACAATCTGTAGGCTCTTTTTCCGAAAGGAATGTAGCGCTCAACGGTTACATTACCTGAAATACTACCAGTAGTAGTTCCAATTCTAGCCGTTCCATTAGCATCTGATTTTAGAGTAAGATTACTGCCAGTTGTTAAGGTTGCTCCAGTTCCTACAGTTACTGTACCCGAAGAACTTCCAGCGGTAATATTTAAAGCATTTCCAAGAGTAGCACTACCAGCACTTATTGTTAAATCCTTTAAAACATTTGTTGTACCTGAAGTGGTTTGATCAAAATTAAGCGTCCCAGCTGTTCCTCCTATAACTAAGCTAGAACTTGCAGCACCTTTTAATTTTCCTGTGCCTGAAACCACACCATTAATGGTAAGCGTGTTAGCCCCAAGCGTTAGTATTTTTCCAGTACCTAAATTAAGTTTACCAATAGTTGGTGATATTCCAGTTAATACGGGGCTATTCGTTACTCCAGCAGGAATTACAATATCAGTGCCACTTGTAGGTACTGAACCATTATCCCAGTTTCCTGTTACTGCTCCATCCCAAACGGTTGATGTTGTCCCAGTCCATAAACCATTAATAAAAATTTCATCAGCACCTATAGTTGGTGTTAATATATTTCTTGTATGTCCATCATAATCTGTTAAAACGGAAGAAATATAGGTTCCTGCTTTTAGAGCTGCATTTCCTGAGGCTGTAGCTACTGGAGTTAAATGCAAATCGGTGGCAGAGGTGAAAGTAGGAGCCACGCTTAAAGAGTTGGCATCTTTACCAGTTGCCGTTTTCCATGCAGTAAGTGAAGCTACATCAGCACTTGCTATAAATCCTATGACAAATGTTGAATTACCGGTTGCGTTTCCAAAATAGACATTATTATTAATGTTGGTAAAAGCCGTATTGGGTGCAATTGAATATACTGCATAATCTTTCGAACCTGAAGTGGTACTATTTAATAATGAATTACTGAAAATATTATTTCTAATATCTAATGCAGTTGCACCTGAACCTAAATATAATGCAGTGGATAAGGTAGCGGAAGAATAACTATGACTTCCAGATAAATATATTGTGTTATAGTATAAGTTTACCCCTCCAGTAGTAGTTGTTAGTGTTGAACTACCTCCAACAATTCCTATTGCAATCCCAATAGCTGATGAATTTCCAAAACTAGAATAATTAGATCCATTCACACCAGCAATACTGTTATTTGACAACGTTAAAGCACTTGTTGTTGTTCCTGTTCCTATGGTAATTCCTCTCCCTCCGTAACCTCCAGTATTTGTTGAAAGTACTTTAGTAATTTTATTGGCGTTGATAGTTGAAGATACAAAACCAGTTTCTAAAGAAATACCAACTGGTGCTGTAGCTCCTGTAGTTTCAATATCAATAGTATTTGAATTGATAGCACTATTTATTCCGTTACCAACTTGAATTCCTATTACCAAAGTTAATGTTGAATTATATGTAATTGAATTTCCACTAACTAATAAATTATCCATCCCTAAAGCACTTATTGCAGCACCACCATTGGCATAAATACCAACTCCGCAATTGGAAATAGCATTGTTTTGAATCGTGTTATTATCATTATCATTACCCGAAGACGGAACTGTTGACCCACCTATAGCAATACCATAACCCAAAGTAGTTTGAATACCAGTACTAATATTGCAATTTTTAATTGTATTATTGGTTGCTCCCAAACCAGTACCTAGACTACTTAATAAAATTACTGATGGAGCAGAAGTTGCAATATTTGTAATTGTTAGACTTTTATCATTAGTACCATTGAGACTTCCATCAATGGTAACATAATCGGCACCATTTAATTTAATAATAGAAGTTCCCGAACTACCTGTAATAGCTGCAGTTACAGCAGGTTTAATAGTTAATGTATTTATACTACTTGCATTACTATTTGCATTAATAATTATAGGAAACGTTTCTGAAGTTGAATATGTTGTCCCCGTTAAGCTGAAAACCACTGGGCCAGATAAACAAGCACTATTGTAAGCGATTACAGCTGCCGTTAATGTAGTGTAATCTCCACCTGAACCAACTGTATAGACACCATTAAGTATAGCATTCACTACAATTGTCAAAGCTTTTGTGGTCGAACACGCTCCATTTGATGCGGTTACGGTATACGTTGCAGAAGCAGTAACGACCGAGGGTATTCCTGTAATTTCTCCTGTACTTGTATTTAAAGTCAAACCTGCTGGCAAAGCTGGGCTCACGGAATATGCAATGGTTCCACCTCCAATGATGGCCGTTACAGCATTAGCAGTAATAGTAGCTCCAGCACAATAGGTTGCAGAAGTTAACGTATAGGTTAAGCCTGACATTGGGGTTAATACGGTAATATTGACCGTACTTGTTGTTGTGCTACACCCATTGTTCGCTGTAACCACATAATCGGTTGCAGCAGTTGCTACTGTTGGTGTTCCTGTAATTGCGCCTGTATTAGTATTTAAAGTCAATCCTGTTGGCAATGTTGGACTCACTGAATAAGTAACCGTTCCTCCTGTGGTAGCCAATGTTGCTGTATTTGAAGTAATTACAGAACCTGTACAATAGGAAACTAATTGAGTTGTATGACTTAAACCTGCTAAATTATTTATTCCCGTTCCTGATGCAGCAACACTAACATTTGCCGCTAATCCTCCGCCCGAAATAACGATATTTCCATTGTATGTTTGTATAGCAGTGGGAGTAAATTTAACATATAGTAGTGTAGAAGCTAATGTGCCTCCAGGTTGAGAAATAGAAAGAGTCGAAGCATAAGTCCCACCAGATGTCAAACAAAAAGAATACCCACTAAGTGGAGCAATTGTTATGTCATCTGCTGTAAGATTAATAGCACTAATTGAAAATGAGTTTGCCACAGAAGTTGTATTACTACACTGATTTCCAAAACTAGCTAATGTGCTTGAAGTCAGAACAGGTTCGGAACAAACAATGACTGTAACACTTGTTGATGGTGCACTTTCACATTTTCCCGAGGCATTTGCCGTAGCGGTTATATTATCATTAGTAGCAATTGAAGAAAGTCCTGTTAATGACCATACTCCAGTGGCAACTGTTGTCGTTCCTTGGGAAATACCTCCTTTATAAACCGTTATTATAGTTCCATCCGCTTCGGTACTTGTTCCACTAATTGTTGTAATTGCGTTACAAATAGGGGAAGTAAGGGTTGGAGTTGCTGATAAAGCCATTACGGTTACTGCTGTTGAAGCTACACTAATTGCTTTACAACTCGCTAGAACTTTAGCCGTTATAAGATCACCAGACGCTAATGCTGATAATCCAGAAACAGACCAGTTATTAGAACTTATTGTGGTTGTAGTTCCAACAGCAGTTCCGTTTTTATATACAGTTATAGTAGAACCCGTGGCTTCAGTACTAGTTCCGCTAACGCTTGTTGCTCCAACACATAAACCTGAATTTACGGTTGGTGTTGCAGATGCCGCTGGAGCTGACCAAGAAATGATTATTTTTCCAACACCTCCCGTACTAGCTGCAAAACATGTAGCAGAATTTGGTGATTTTGAACCACCACCACCACCACCACCAGCTGCTCCAACTGATCCGCTTCCACCTCCAGAAGCAGTTGAACCATTACCACCAGTTGCACCTCCAGTTGGTGCTACTCCTCCAATAGCTCCAGAAGCAGAACCGCCCGTAGCACTAACTGCAGTACCAGCACTAGAACCCCCTCCTCCAGAAGCGGATGAAGAGGAAGCTGATGCACCAGTTGCGCCAGCACCTCCACTATTTTTTGTTGTACCAACACTCGAAGCTGATGTTCCACCAGCACCACCAGTTCCTACTGACCCACCAGTTCCACCAGTTCCACCCTTGGCCATTACGGTTGTTGCATCTATGAAATAGGAATCTCCACCATTTCCACCATTTCCACTACATAAACCACTTACAATGCCCCCAGACCCTACTACAATAGTATATGAACTGCCAGGAGTGAGTGAACTAATTGTAGAAGATGCATAAGCACCACCACCGCCACCTCCTGCAGAAGACCTTGCAGTATTAGCCCCATTTCCACCTGCTCCACCTGCTCCCCAAGCTTGTACTGTAACAGAGCAAACACCATCAGGCACTACAAAGGAAGCTTTGCCAGCAGTTGCATAAGTAACCGAAGTTCCAGAAGCACTTGTAGCCTGCGATCCAGAAAGTAAAGAACTTAATTGACCTTCATTTAATGCTTGAACTTTATAATAATAGAGTGTACTCGGATTTAAACCCGTTTGTGATGAATTATATGCAGTTCCCGTACCTGCACTAGTTATAGATGTAACTGTAGTTGTCACTACATTAGATGTAAAAGTATTGTCAGTAGCTCTTGTAATAAGAAAACTATATTCTCCGGAAGAATTATCTACCCAATTAACGGTAGTTGTTGTTGAGGCTACATTTGTAAATGTTAATGACGTTGGGGGGGTTACAGCAACTGGTGGTGTAAATTTATATACCCTGCGAGAGCCATTTGCAGAAGAAGTTAAATTGGTAATTGCACTGCCTATTGTCGGAGCTGCATTGACAGCATAAGTTGCTGTGGAAGATGTGTGATTAGCAAAAGACACAGAACTAAAACTACTATTAACCGTTACGCCTGTATAAAAACCAATGTCTGGTCCACCAGCAGTTCCACTAGTTGTACTCATTGTACCATATACATATTCAATTACTCCAGTAGTTTCATACAATCTCATTTGCCACTTAGAAGTACCCGCTGCAGCTCCTGCTGTATAAAATATTTGCATATCAGAAAACTCCAAAACTAAACATCTGTTAGGAGTTGTGCCAACTAATTTATAATGAATCTTTCCAGTAGTAGTACCAGTACGCATATCTTGATTAAATGCTGATAGTCGAGGTGCAGTAAGTGTACCTCCAGATAAAACATAGATATTAGTTGATACAACAGTTCCTCCTAACTGCATTATTCCATCTTCTTGTACAGAAAATTGACTAAATTTACTACCCATAAAATAGAAGTCAAAACCTATATTTGTTGCTAGAGATGCTGTTGCATCCAAACCAGCCGCAACCAATTGAGTTGTACCCGTTGTCATATCAACTGCAGTTGTTCCATCAGCTAGTAGTGCTAAAGAGCCCGATGCATTTGTTGAAAATGCATAATTAGCAGAACTTTGTCCCACAACACTCCCACTAAATAGTAGCAGCAACATCACAAGCAAAGCACTTGATTTTTTACACGAAGTAGTTTTGCTCACAAGAGCGTTCAATACAGTAAATAAAGTTTGTTTCATAACGAGGGAATTATGGTTTTCAGTATGTGTTTTCAAATAAAGAGGGACTTGCTAATCGTATTGTATCCGAATACTTTACGTTCACTTTTTATTATAGAAAGGCTAAAATATAAAATTTAACGTATTAATAACACGTTTAATCGTAAAAAACAACATAATTGTTAATAAAAAAGTTTTTTCATTGCTTTAAAAACAGTAAAAGTGCTTAATCATTCTCAATGATTCCGTGATTTATGCTAAAATAAAGAAGATTATAAATTTGGGTCATGTCGTTTTTAATTGTTGATAATTATAAATAGCAGTTAAGTAATAAAAAGTCTTACTGTCAAAAAGCAATTTCAAAGTCCATAAACAATTTCAATGTCAAAATCAAATGCAACTGACAAGTACCCATTAACAACCAAACAACAACTTTTAAAAATGACCCATAAAAAAACCACGCAACTTGCGTGGTTTTTTATTTTTATTTGGAACTCTATTTTACTGTTTCCGTTTTCTTTCTCAAGAAGCGATAGCCAATTGCAATTCCTAAAATTAGCATTGGAATCAGATAATCGTTTATTGGTGTTGATCCTGGGTCGACACCAGGATCTACAACCGATAATATTTCTTCTTCAGTAGTAGCGTTTGTTGCAAATGTATTGCAAGTAAATAATACTAAAAAGACTATCTGCGCTATTTTATTTCGTGTGAATTTCATTTTATTTAGTTGTATTGCGAACTGTCTTTACTGTGTAAAGTGTGTCTGTTAGTTGTTTTGAACTATTTTGTCTTTAGCCACTAGCATTCGGTATCCTAAAACAAGGCCTATCAAAAGCATTGGAATGATAAAATCATTTATAGGAGCTACTTCTCCTCCAGGATCAGATCCTGGATTGAATGGATCTTGTGCAAAAACCCCTGTTCCTAAAAATAGTAAAAACAAGATAAATGGCACTTTTGTTACTTTTTTCATGATACTATTTTTTAATTAATTTAGTAGTAAACACGCTATTATCTGTACCTGTAACTTTCAATATGTAAATTCCAGGGGCAGTGTTATTTACTAATTTAATAGCATAATCCGTATTTTGTGCAGCAGCGTTGATACTTCCCTTTTCTAACTCTTGACCCAAAGTAGTGCTGATAGAATAAGAATAAGTTCCCGAGCTCAAAGTACCCAAGTTAACTTGGAACGAATCGCCTGTAATTGGGTTTGGAAGAATTCTAATTTCATTCGCTTTTGGATTGTTGATACCCAAAGCTGAATTTTCAAATACAATTCTGAAACGATTTCCTGTACTAGCCGTTGCAGTTGTCACGCTAAACGGATATTCAACTGCGGTTCCGTTTAAAGTCAATGGCGTTCTAGAATTAGTAAACAAATCTTCTAGAGTTGCATCCAAGTTGGTTGTAGCGAATTGTTCCGTGTTGATTTTAAGTTTATAATTTGCTCCTGCAGTAGTGTTCCAAACGCGTACATTCAACACATCTGATGCTACTAAAGGCAAGTGATGCTCACTAGCAAATAGCAAACCGTTTTTAGTAAAGGCTACATTTTCGGTGCCATTTGCCATTTTATTTGCCGTTTGATTAGCTTCTGCATTAGCAGTAATAACTGTCATAGCACCATCACGACCCGACCATTCGGTATTGATTTGTTTGTATAGTCCTACACGCAATAGTTCGGCAGGGGCTGCATCTCTAAAAACGGCATTATTAAAAGTAGTACCCTTGTGACCTTCTTGTATTGAAAATGAAGCCCCATCCGTTGATCTTACAAAGAAGGCTTGCCCACTTT
>Ga0114974_10001484_pt1 | contig 18568 bp, 16 predicted proteins | sample S_130206_EF_Meta_FD_87318 | JGI IMG/M metagenome (GOLD analysis project Ga0114974, IMG submission 87318) | Freshwater microbial communities from Lake Simoncouche, Canada to study carbon cycling - S_130206_EF_MetaG | ecosystem: Environmental > Aquatic > Freshwater > Lake | place: Lake... | reverse complement strand
GCGTGTGGTTCCCGAGGAATCCGCACGAACCTGGGGTGACCGCAGCCCGACGTTCGACTTCGTTCTCCACTCATAATCCCCCGGTCGTGTGTTTGAACCACACCGGGCCTCGTTTTTCCTTTCTCTCCCGCCAGACAACCGCGAGATCCCCTCCCATGCCCCGCCCCTTCACGGCCGCCGTTGTCGCCGCGCTGATGGCGCTTTTCCTCGAGCCGGTGTCGGCCCAGAACTGGCCCGATTGGCGCGGGCCAAACCACGACGGCACGGCGACCGCAGCCGGCCTGCCGACCGACTGGACGAAGGAGGGGAAGAACGTACTCTGGCGGACCCCGCTCCCCGGCCGGGCCGGCGCCACCCCCTGCGTCTGGGACGACCGCATCTTTCTCACGAGCAACGAAGGAGACGACCTCGTCGTCCTCGGGCTCTCGATGAAGGATGGGCAGATCCTCTGGAAGAAGCGCGTCGGGAGCGGCAACCAAGACGCGCGGGCCGGCGAGGGCAACTCCGCCTCCCCTTCCCCGTCGACCGACGGGAAGCATGTCTGGAGCTTCTTCGGCACCGGCATCCTCGCCTGCCACACCGTCGACGGCGACGAGGTGTGGACGGCCGACGTCAACGAGCGCTTCGGACGGATCGACATCCAATTCGGGATGACCTCGACGCCAGTCCTCGACGATGGTGCCCTCTATCTCCAGTTGATCCACGGCCCGATGAAGCTCGACGACCAGACCCGCACCGGGAAGGTCGTCAAGCTCGATGCCGCGACCGGGAAGACGATCTGGGAGATCGAGCGCCCCACCGATGCCCAGTTCGAATGCAAGCACGCCTATGCCTCGCCGGCCGTTTACCGGGACGGCACGCGGGAGTTTCTCGTCGTCCATGGCGCCGACTGCATCACCGGCCACGCCCTCGGCGACGGCCGGGAGCTGTGGCGGTTTGCGAAGCTCAACGGCCCCACCGAGATAAACCCCAAGCCGCACGACCCGACGTTCCGCTTCGTCGCCTCCCCCGGCATCGTTGCGGGGCTGATCGTCGTGCCGACGGCCAAGGGGGGCCCGACGGTGGGGCTCAAGGTCTCAGACGCGCTCGCGGGCGACTGCTCCGACAAGCCGGAGGTCGTCGCTTGGGTCCACCCGCGCACTCCCGACGTCAGCACCCCGCTGATCGCCGACGGCCTCGTCTACCTCCTCCACAACGACGGCAAGCTCCAGTGCCTCGATGCCGCCACCGGCGCGGAGCTGTGTTTGAACGGACGCACACCGGCCAGCATCGGACGAGCCCGCTCCTCGTCGATGGCCGGCTGTGGTTTGGATCGAACGATGGCTGGGTGTCGATCGTGAATGCGGGACGGTCGTTCGATCTCGTCAATTCGATCGAGCTCGGCGAGCCGGTGACCGCGTCGCTGCTGGTGGCCGAAGGTGTCCTGCTCGTCCGCTCTTCCGACGCCCTCTACGCGATCGGTGGATCGCGCTAACCCGAACGGCCGCCGGTCGACCACGATGATCCGATTGCCTTTCTGGGCAACAGGTGGGATACTCTTTCTGCACTCCTCACCGCCTCCAGAGGCTTCCCGACCTTCGGGATGTCCTTCCCGCCCGGCGGCAGTCATTTCTAGCCCTGGATCGGGCCACCGGTTGGCCCCAAGGTGCCTCCATGCACTTGATCTGCGAGCCTGCCGGGCAATTGGCTGTCGACCAGGCGGTTGATTTTGTCGCAGTCCAGGATGTTCTCGCCGACGAATCGGCCTGCCGTGCCGTCTGGGATCTCGTCACCGGCCAGTTCCGCACGCGGGGAAAGTTTCTCGCCGTCTGGCCGGCGGTTCGTCATCTCGTCATTCACCGCGATCTGGCCGGCGCCGTCGACGGATTCCTTCTCGTCAGTGAGCTGGTGAACTGGCAGCTCGACTACGTCGTCGTCCGCGACGACGCCCGCGGCAAGGGGATCGCCTCGGCGCTGGTCTGCGGTGCGATCAACGAGGCCTGCCGCCGGCGCGTCCCCTACGTGATGCTCACCTGCGCGGATGATCTCAGCCCGCTCTACGAGCGCTGCGGTTTCCGCCCCGTCAACTCCCCGCCCCGCCCACCGACCTGATCACCCCGCTTCCTGACTGCCAGTCTGCCTGCAGGATCGTGCCCTCCCCACCCCAGAGAATCCTGCCATGTGCGGCATCATCGCCTTCACCGGCTCGCTCGACGTCATCCCGATCCTCTTGGAGGGCCTCCGTCGGCTCGAGTACCGCGGCTACGACAGCGCGGGGATCGCGACGGTCGATGACGCCGGGATCCATGTCCGCAAGCGATCCGGCCGGATCGCCGAACTGGCGCGGGCCCTCGACGACGAACCGCTGGCGGGTGTGTGCGGGATCAGCCACACCCGCTGGGCCACGCACGGACCGGCCACCGAGCGGAATGCCCATCCGCATCTCGACGAGGCCGCTGATTTTGCCGTCGTCCACAACGGTGTGATCGAGAACCATCTCCAGTTGCGGCAACAACTCGAGGACGACGGCGTCGTGTTCCGCTCCGACACCGACACCGAGGTGCTCGCCCACCTCGTCGCCCGGCTCTGGTCGGGCAATCTGGTCGAGGCAGTCACCCGGGCGACGGAGCTCGTCCGTGGCACCTACGGCCTCGCGGTCGTCTGCCGACACGATCCCGGCACGATCGTCGGTGCCCGGCTCGGCAGCCCGCTCGTAATCGGCATCGGCCCCGGCGGCCACTCCATCGCCTCGGATCCCGGAGCGCTTGCCAACCACGCGGAGAAGGTCGTTTACCTCGCCGACCGGCAGATCTGCCGGATCACGCCTGAGGGTTGGGCAGTGTGGACGCGTGATGCGGTCACCGTCGACTGCCGCATGCACGACCTCCGCCAGGTCGTCGATGCGGTTGATGACGATCTCGACGGATTCCCCCACCACATGCTCAAGGAGATCTACGAGCAGCCCGAGGCTCTCACCAACGCGATGCGTGGGCGGCTCGACGAGGCCGATGCGACGGCCCATTTCGGCGGGCTGAATCTCGATCCCCGACAGCTCCGTGGCGTGGAGCGGATCATCATGACCGCCTGCGGCACCAGCTACCATGCCGGCCTGGTAGGCGAATACCTGTTCGAGGAATTGGCGCGGATTCCGGTGGAGGTCGAATACGCCAGCGAACTGCGCTACCGCAATCCACCGGTCGACCGGAACACGATCACGCTGGCGATCACCCAGAGCGGCGAGACGGCCGACACGCTGGCAGCGCTGCGGGAATCGAAGCGGATGGGCCACACGACGCTCGCGATCTGCAACGTGGTGGGGAGCAGCATCGCCCGCGAGGCCGACGGCGGAGTCTATCTCCACGCGGGCACCGAGGTTGGCGTGGCGAGCACCAAGGCCTTCACGTCACAGGTCTGTGTGCTGGCGATGCTGGCCGTCTACTTCGGCCGCACGCGCCATCTTTCGGCCTCACAGGGAGCGCGGTTGCTCGACGAGTTGCGGGCCCTCCCCGACGCCGTCCGCGAGGCGCTCCGCTGCCACGACGTCGTCAAGCAGGTGGCCCAGCGCCACGCCCACGCCCGCAATGTCCTCTATCTCGGACGGCAGTACCTCTATCCGGTCGCGCTCGAGGGGGCCCTCAAGCTCAAGGAGATCAGCTACATCCACGCCGAGGGGTATCCCGCCGCCGAGATGAAGCATGGCCCGATCGCCCTGGTCGACGAAGAGACACCCAGCGTGTTCCTCGTGCCGCGGGGGCAGGTGTTCGACAAGGTGATGTCGAACATGCAGGAGATCAAGGCACGCCGCGGCCCCGTGATCGCGATCGCCAGCCCGGACGATCGTGAGGTGGCCAGGGTCGCTGACGACGTGATCCCCATCCCGGACGTGCCCGAATGGCTCCAGCCGATCGTGGCTGCCATCCCACTCCAACTGCTCGCCTACGAGATCTCGCTCCTCCGTGGCTGCGACGTCGACAAGCCGCGGAATCTCGCCAAGAGCGTGACGGTGGAATGACGCGGCTTCACGCCAGCCGCTCGACGATCGCGTCGGCAAGCGCCGTCGCCGCCGGCGGATGACGGCGGAGCCAGAGCTCCGGCTCGATCAGCTCCAGTTCCATCACGGCCCAAGCCCCGTCGGCACGGCGCACGAGATCGACCCGCCCATAGGCAGGGGGACTCTCGCACGCCGCCATCGCCGCTTCGGCCAAGCTGATCTGCGCCGCGGTCGGCGTGCAGGGGTGAACCGTTCCGCCGTGGTCGTCCTGGACGCGGAAGTCCCCCGGTTTCGCACGTTTCGTCAGGGCATGGGTGAATCGCCCTCCGACGATGACCAGCGTGTCTTCGCCGTGGGCAATGATGTCGGGCTCGAACGGCTGGACGAGAAACGCCTCTCCGGCGAGGAGCGTGTTGATGGCCCCCTCGAGCATGACGGCGCCCTGGGCATCGAAGCGGTGGGTGTGCCTCGCTCCACCGGAGATCGCCGGCTTCACGACGCCCTCCTTCCAGCCCTCGGCCGCAAGGATCCCGGCTAGGTCGGCGGTGGCGTTGCGCTCGAGGAACCGGGTCGGGACGACCGGCACGCCCCGCGAGGCAAGGTCGGCGAGGTAATGCTTGTCGAGGTTCCAGCGCACCGTGGCGGTGTCGTTGATCAGCCTGGCCACCGGCCCGACCCGATCGAGCCAGGCGGCAAACTCCCCCTGCCGATCGTAGTAGTCCCACGTCGTGCGGAATACGACCGCGCGGAATGCTCCCCAGTCGATCCGTTCGTCGGCCCAGTCGACACGGGCGCTCGACAGCCCCCGCGCCGCGAGCGCCCCGGCGAGGAGCCGATCATCGGCGAGGATGTTGCCGAGATACCAATCCCCCGCGGGGGCCTCGGAGGCCGTGTAGCGGCGGTCGGTGAGGAGGGCGACATCGGCACGCGGTCCGGCCATCCGGGTCACTCCACCTGGGTCACTCCCGGCAGTCGGCCGGACCGCGCGAAGAAAACACGATCACCAATCGCCGACGGCTTGCCCGTCGGCCGGATGACAGACGTTCGCCCACGCCACCGGGTCGATGTCCCCCTGAACCGACCGGACGCTGGCGTCGCCGAGCGCGATGCTCATCCCGCCGTAATGCGGCGTCTGGGCCCGGGCGGAATCACACGCCTTGATCCAGTGCGGAGCTGCCTGAAACACCGCGCAGGCGGTGTAACCGGCGGCCGACGGCGTCTGCATTGTCTCATTGACGCAAAACACGGGGCGCCAGCGGCTGTTGGAATCACTCCACAGATTGCCGTTGGTGCTCGCATCGTTGACGTTGCCGCTCGAGCCACACGTGCCGTACTTCTCGGCGATCAGCACGGTGCTCGTGGTGCCGTCGGGCATCGACTGCGAGATCCGCGAGCTCCCCTGGATGCGGGCCTCGGGGGTGGCGGCGATGGGATTTCCAAAGACGTTGTAGTTGACGGCGTAGTTTCCCACCGCCCATTCATTCGCGCCGCCGCTGGTGGTGGCCCCCATCCCGCCGGGGCTCGACATCTCCGAGGGGCAGAGGAAGGACGGGATCGACACGGCATAGATCGTGCCCGCTCCCGGCGCCCCTTGGACGGGCGTGTAGACGGTGCGGTTGGCGAGATCGAAGAGATTCCCCTGCTCGATGTAGGGGAGCAGCCAGGTGAAGGCGGTGAAACCGGTGGCACCGCGGTAGCCGTTGCCGGCGAATGTGGTCAGATCCCGGCTCGACGGCGAGGCGACCGGCGGCAGGCCGCGCTTCGCATCGTTGATCGACTGGCAGGCGATGCCGAGCTGCTTGAGCTGGTTTTTGCACGACATGCTTCGGGCGGCCTCGCGGGCGGCCTGGACGGCGGGAAGCAGGAGGCCGACGAGGGTGCCGATGATGGCGATGACGACGAGCAGCTCCACGAGCGTGAAGGCCGAACGACGGCGGTGGGCGGCGGCCCGCAAGGACCAGATGGGGGAGGACGGGAGGACGGGAATGAGGCTCATGGTTCGGAGGCTCCTGGGGGAAGCAGCGCGCCTGAGTGGCTGACGGGCCGCCTGACCCGACCGCTGCACTGGAATGCCAACGGCGGCGCGGAGCCTGATGGATCCGTGCCGCCGTCTGCTGGCGTTCCAGCCCCAGGAAGCCTATCCGGCCACTGGAGGGGCCGCCATCCGACCGCCCGACAGCAGATCCCATGCCAAAGGCCGACAGGATCCCCTCAGATCAGGCCAAAAGACCATGGCTGTGCAAGACTTGCGCCGACAGGAAACCGCTCTGTCGGGCCCTGCAGAATCGCCCGAAAAAAATGCGACTCCACCGGCGTCAGCCTGGCAGCGGCTCCGCCCAGAGCCGGGCCGTTCGGGGCGAGGGGACTCCGTAGCGGACTTCAATCGGCATCCCCGCCGCCACTTCGGCGGCAGGCGATCCGCTGCCGCCAGCGCGATCGTCGGCCTCGGTCTCGAGCGGCTTCAGTGCCGTCACGGCCACCGGCCCATCCCCCTCTTTCGGCTGCCGGAATGCCACCGCACCCAGCACCACGCCGACAGCCACCAGGGGAATCAGTGCCCACTGGGGAGGAGGACCCCAGAAACTGCTTGGAAGTCGGGCCATGACAGATTTTCCCCGGGAGCGGGCATCGAGACCCGACCGGGGAAACCTAGGCCACAAAAAGCCTCTCGGCAAACCCTCCCCGGGACTGTGGCCGGCAACCCCACCCCGGTTTCGCCGCCACCACCCGCGCCGACAGCACCGTCCGAAAAACCTGCTTTTTCCGCATGAACCACGGATTGAGCCGGATATACTCAGGATTCACTTCTCCCGCCCGCGTGCTGAGCCTCGCCCATGTTCCGCCACATCGAATCGACCCGTCACGGCACCGTTGACGTCGTGAGGATTCTCGAACGTCGGTTGCTCGACGAACCTTTCCTCGACGACCTCCGCACAGAAATCGGACAGGTGGTGGGAAGTCACCTAGACGTGAACCTGCTCCTCGATCTCGGCGGAGTCGAGTTCCTCTCCAGTGCCATGCTCGACGCGATGTGCCGGTTCTATCGAAAAATCCACGCTGCCGGCGGTCAACTCCGTCTCTGCGGCCTGAAGCCCTCGATCGCAGAGGTCTTCCGGACGACCAATCTCGACCGGCTGTTTCCAATCCATGCCGACGTCGAGGAGGCGCTGGCCCAGTTCTGACCGCGGGGGGGCGAACCAAAACGGCTTCCGCCTCCGCCGGGGTATAGTGTTTTACCGATCCGATTTCCCTCATTTCTTTCGAGGTCCATCGTCCATGAGTGACGCCTTTCGCAGAATCGACGTTTCGAAGCAGGAAAAAGCCGAGATCGCCAAGTTCAAGGACAAGAAGATCCTCGACGAGACGGCCCTCGATGAACTTCGGGTGGAGTTGCTCCGGTTGATCAACGACCGCCAAGGGCTCAACCTTCTCCTCGACTTCTCCAACGTCGAGTTCATGTCGAGCGCCGTCCTCGGCCTCCTCGGACAGATCCACCGCAAGATGGGGACGCTCAAGGGGAAGCTGAAGATGTGCAGCATCCATCCGCAGATCTATGAGGTCTTCAAGCTCACCAACCTCAACAAGCTGTTCTCGATCCACAAGGATCCGGCCGAGGCGATGACGAAGTTCTGATTCTCGGGCCAGAGATTCTTTTGGCCGTGAGCCAAACAGCAGGGATTCCCCTCCAACGGCCCCACGACGCATCTCCGGGGTCGCCTCCTCCCCGTGGTGCCATGAGCGAAATCCCGACCCCGGGCTCCAGCCCGAGCTACCGTCCGCGTCACCGCGTCGATGTCCTCATGGCCGAGGACAGTCGGATCCAGGCGAAGATGCTCGAGAAGCGCCTCGTTGATGCGGGCCACACGGTCCGCTGGGCGATCAATGGCGTCAAGGCGGTCGAGCTTCTCAAGGAGAAACGGCCCGACCTGATCATTTCCGACATCGAAATGCCGGAAATGAACGGGTATGAGTTCTGCAAGATCGCCAAGAGCGATGCCTCGTGGCGGACGATTCCGCTGATCCTCCTATCATCCCTCTCCGACCCGGTCGACATCATCCGTGGTCTGGAGTCGGGGGCCGACAACTACGTCACCAAGCCCTACGACCCCGACTACCTCCTCGGGCGCATGGACTCCCTTCTCGACACGCCGCTGGAGGCGGAGTCGCCAGCGCCTGGCACCGAGATGGAGGTGACGATCGCCGGGCAGAAGTTCAAGGTTCAGGCGGGCCGGCAGCAGGTGCTCAACCTCCTCGTCTCGATCTTCGAGAACGCGGTGACGAAGAACAAGGAACTGATCGTCACCAATCAGTCGCTCTCGGTGGCGCGGGATTCGCTCCAAAAAGCGAACTCCGATTTGACCGCCGTCAACGAGCAGATCGAACGCAGCAACAAGCGGATGACGCGCGACCTCCACGCTGCCGCGAAGGTGCAGCAGTCGCTCCTCCCGGCAAAAGCGATCGACGTCCCCTCTGCGACAGTTGCCTGGAAGTATGTCCCCTGCAACGAGCTTGCCGGCGACTTTCTCAACGTCTTCCCACTCGACGCCGAGCATCTCGGGTTGTTCGTCGTCGACGTCAGCGGCCACGGCGTACCGTCGTCACTGCTGGCGGTGACCGTCGGCGCCTTCCTCACCAACCGCGTCTCCGACTCCTCGCTCCTCGTCCGCCCGGGGAAGGATGGCGGGCCGCCGGTGGTGGTGTCGCCAGCCGAGGTCGTGACGCAACTCAACAATCTCTTTCAGGCCGACAACCAGGCCGGCCTCTATTTCACGATCCTCTACGGCGTGCTCCACGCCCCCACCGGCCTGCTCCGCTTCACGTCGGGGGGGCATCCGCCAATGCTCCATGTCCCCAAGGAAGGCCCCTTGAAGCTCTTCGAGGTGGAGAGCTTCCCCGTCGGCTTCGTGCCCGACGTCGAGTTCACTGAGGAGACGCTCCAGTTGCAGCCCGGCGACCGCGTCTACTTCTACTCCGACGGCGTCCCGGAGGCGATGGATGAGAAGCTCGACCAGATGGGGAACGATCGGATGACGGCGCTCGTCGAGTCGCTCCGCGGCCAGCCGGTGGAGACGAACGTCACGAAGCTCCTCGAATCGGTGCAGGCGTGGTGCCAGCCGAAGGGCCCGCTCGACGACGTCTCGATCCTCGGCGTCGAGTGGAAGGGCTAGCAGCCCTCAAGAGCGCTTCGCCACGGGAGCGGTCCGCGGGCGGTAGTAGCTGCAGCCGACCCCCTCGACGCGGTCGTAGGTGTCGCAGACGCCGAGCATCGTCTCCGCCCCGCCGAGAAACAGCGCTCCGTCGGGGCGGACCGTGGAACGCATCTTCGCCAGGATCGCGGCCCGGGTCGGGACGTCGAAATAGATGAGGATGTTCCGCAGGAAGACGATGTCGCACGGCGGCACCCCCTGCCAGGGGTCGAGGAGATTCATCCGCCGGAACTCGACGTATTTCCGGCACTCATGCGCGATGCTCCACTTCCCCTGGAGCCGGACGAAGTATTTGTCGCGGAGCTCCACAGGCAGGCCGCGGGTGACCTCGAGATCGCTGTAGAGCCCCTCCCGGGCCCGGGCGAGCACCGGCTCGGAAATGTCGGTGGCGAGGATCCGCACCGACCAGCCGGCGAGTGCCTCGCGGAAGTGCTCGTTCAAGAGCATCGCCAGGCTGTAGGCCTCCTGCCCCGACGACGCGGCCGCCGACCAGAGGACCAGATGCCTGGCGACGGCGCGGCGCTTGAGGAGGTCGGGGATCAGCCGCTTCACGGTCTCGAATGGCGATCGATCGCGAAAGAACGATGTCTCGTGCGTCATCATCGCATTGAGGACATCCTGCTCGAGCCCGGAATCGCGCGCGCTGCGGACGCGCTCGACGAGGCCCTCGAAATCGGCCAGGCTCCGCTGCCTGAGCACCGGCAGGAGCCGGGCCTCGACGAGATAGGCCTTCGAGGCGTCGATGACCACGCCACTGCGCCGTTTGAGGAACGTCGCCAGGAAGGCGAGCTGCTGGGGATTGACCTTCAAGGGAGCTGTCCTTTGCCGGGGCACGCTCGGCCGTGGGGCGGCGTTCAGCCGCGCCGTCGCAATCGCATCCCCACCTCGACTCCGAGCTGACGGAGAGGGAGCACCGCCTCGGCCAGCCCCGCCCGGGCTACATGGCCCGGCATCCCCCAGACGACGCTCGTCATCTCATCCTGAGCGAGAATCGTGCCGCCGGCGGCGTGGATTGCCTCGCTCCCCTTGAGGCCGTCTTTCCCCATCCCGGTGAGAACGACGGCGAGCGTCTGCCTTCCCCACGCCTCCGCAGCCGACCGGAAGAGGACATCCGCCGCCGGCCGACAGGCATTCTCGGGGGGGCCATCGTGGAGTTGCGTGATCACCTTCGGGCCGCTGCGAGCCACCTTGAGATGCCGCCCTCCCGGAGCGAGGAACACGTCGCCGGGACGGAGCTCGTGCCCGGCGGGAGCCTCGCGGATCGGTAAGCCGCACGCCTTCGTGAGCTGCTCGGCGAGGTGGGCGGTGAACACCGCCGGCATGTGCTGGACGATGAGCACCGGCACGGGTACCGACTTCACGAACGCCGGGAGGAACTCGGCGAGGGCCACCGGCCCCCCCGTCGACACGCCGATGACAACCGCCGCGACTGGATCGGTGCGAGGCTGGGGCGCGGCCCTCGGCGAGAGTGAGGTAAGAGCGTTCCCCGGCGTGGCCACCGGCCGGCGGAACTGCTTCAACTTCGGGATCACGTCCTCCCGGATCCGCGCCGCCACTTCGTCGCTGCTCGCCCCCTTCGGCTTGGCGACGTAATCGTTGGCGCCCGCCACGAGGGCGTCGAGCGCCACCTTCGCACCGCGCTCGGTGAGGGTCGAGAACATCACGACCGGCAGACGCGGCCGAGTCTTTCGAAGCTCGCGGAGCATCGTCAGCCCATCCATGACCGGCATCTCGACATCGAGAAGCACGACATCGGGGGGGGATTCGTTGACGCGGGCGAGCCCCTGGACGCCGTCAGCGGCCGTCGCGACGACGCACAGCTCAGGGTCGGCCGAAAGCGTCGTCGACACCACGCCGCGAATCGCCGCCGAATCGTCGACGATGAGGATCTTCAATGGCCCCGTGCCCCCCGACGCGGCGCCTGGACGGGGAACGGCCCGGAGACCGACGGCCGTGAGCGCCTCGGTGATCGCCGCCGTCGTGAACGGCTTGGCGACGAACACCCCGGCCCCGGCCCGAATCGCCCGGTCGATAGTCTCCGGGGCACGGTCGGACGACATCGCCACGACGGGCAGCCCCTTCCAGACCGCCTCCCGCCGCAGCCGCCCGAGCAATTCAAAACCATCCATGACCGGCATGTGGAGATTGATGGTCACGAGGTCTGGGCACCGGCTTCGGCCGAGGACCAGAAGCGCCTCCTGACCATCGGCCGCCTGCTCGCACTCATACCCCAGATCGACGAGCATCTTCGCGAGGATGCTCCGCACCGGCTTGGAATCGTCGACGATCAGGGCACGCAGGGGCTCAGCCATGGGTTCAGCGTGGACTGGGGCCGGAGCCCCGGCGTCACTTCTGGTATTCCTCCACGAGCCGCTGCAGGTTTTGGGCCATCCGCGCCAGCTCCTGGCTCGAGAGCTGGGCGTTGCTCGCCCCCTCGGCGGTGTTCTGCGCGGCCTGGGCCACCTGGCCGATGTTCTGCGCGATCTCCGTCGAGCCGATCGTCGCCTCGCCGATGTTGCGGCTGATCTCGCTGGTGGTGACGCTCTGCTCCTCGACTGCGGCGGCGATCTTCGTCTGCAGCCCGTCGATCTTCTCGATCACCGCGACGATCTCGCCGATCGCGCCGACGGCCTTCGAGGTGTCGGCCAGCATCGCCTCGATCTTCGAACCGATGTCCTCGGTGGCCTTGGCCGTCTCACGGGCGAGGTCCTTGACCTCGTTGGCGACGACGGCGAAGCCCTTCCCCGCCTCACCGGCCCGGGCCGCCTCGATCGTGGCGTTGAGGGCGAGGAGGTTCGTCTGCTCGGCGATCGAGGTGATCACCTTCACCACCTGACCGATCTCCGCGCTCGACGTGCCGAGCTTGTCCATCGTCTTTGACGTCGCCCGGGCCATGTCGACCGACTGGCGGGCGACGCCGGCGGCGTCTTGGGCGGAGCGGGCGATCTCGTAGATGCTCTGGACGAGGTTCTCGACCGAGCCTGACACCGTCTTCGTGTTCGCACTGACCTCCTCGGCGGCCGCAGAGACGAGGTTTGCCTGGGCGGTCGTCTCCTCTGCGGCGGCGCTCATCTGTTGGCTGACGCTCGTCAACTCCTCGGAGGCGCTGGCGAGGGTGTGGGTGTTGTCCTTGATCCCGTCGACGAGCGTCGCCTGCCGGCGCGCCGCCCGGCTGAACGAGGAGGCGATCCGCGCCGAGAGGAGGGCCACGCCGAGCGTCGTGAGGCCGAAGATCCAGCCGGCGAAGCGCTTCAGGGCATCGACTGGGGCAGAAATCTCCGCCTGATCGATGTCCGACACGATCGCCCACCGGACGGCGTCGTTGCCGGGGCCATCGGCCGCATGAATGACCGCCGGCCCCCACGAGGAGAGGACAGGCTCGTTGCGGTAGTCGCGGGCCGGGCCGGTGCCGCTCCCCCCCTGCTCAAAGACATCCTTCACCGGTGCGGTGTCGACCTTGTGCTTCGGATTACAGATCGTCGTCTTTGCCCCGAGCCGCTCGAGGAACCGGGAGTCGGTACGGAACAGCTTGTCTGGCCCGATGGCGTAGGTCTCGCCGGTGGCGCCCAGGCCGAGCGTCTCACCGACCACCGCGTTGATCCGGTCGAGTGGCAACTGGAAGGCGAGGACGCCGACGACCTTCCGGCCGTCGAGGATCGGCGCCGCGATGAACCCGGCGGGCTTTTCGTAGGAGGGGAGATAGGGGCCGAAATTGCCGAAATAGACGACATCCCCGCGGCCGGCGGCAGCCGCCTTGCTGAACACCTTCCCGAGGCTCGTCTCGGCAAAGGGGCCGTTGCGGAGCGACGTGGCGAAGTCGATCTCCTTGAAGACCGTGTAGACGATCTCCCCGCTTTCGGCATCGATGAGGAAGATGTCGTAGAGGCCATACCGCTGCAGCACATTGCGGAGCACCGGGTGGTGCTGGGCATGGGCCCGGCTGTAGGCCGACCCGTCGGGGGCGGCGTCGAGAAGATCCTTCGATCCGGTCGGGTTTGTATTGCGGACGAGATAGAGATCCTGGAGCCAGGTCGTGGCATCGCCGAGGACGGCGGTCAGGCCGTCGGTCTGCACCTCGCTGCCACTCTCTTCCTTGTATCGCGGAGCGAACTCATTGGCATACCAAACGCCGAGGTCGCGCCTGGCCCGCGACTGCTCCGGCTCGGAGATGACACCGTCCTGAAGGACCGTGCGGAAGCCATCGCGGAAGTCTCCCAGCGCCTCCCGCGTGGAGGGATCATCGGCGAGCACGCGGAGTTGATCGTGAAGGCCGGCAAAGTAGCGCTCCACCTGCTTGACGGTGATCTCGCGGACAACCGTCAGCTTTCCCCGCGCCTCCGTGTCGAGCGCCTGCGAGGCGCTGCGGTAGGTGGCGTAGCCCATCAGGGCCAAAGGCACCAGCGACACAAGCAGGAGCGCGAGGAGGAGGGGGTTGGTGGCAAACGCCAACAGTTCCCGAAGCCAGCCCCGCCGTTCATTCCCCGAGCCTGTCTGCACGCTCATCGCATCTTCCTTTCAACGGTCTGTTCCGCCAATCCTGCCAGGATCGCCTCGATCCCGAGCAGATGCACCAGTCCATCGCGGGCGGCAACCACCCCCTCGATGCATTCCCCTATCTCCCCTTCGGCTCCGATCGTCGACGTTTCGATCGCCGACACGGGGATGTCGACGACATCGGTGAGGGAATCGACGATCAGGCTGTGCGTCTCGCCGCCGGCGGTGAGGACGACATGGATCCCCTCGCCTTCGATCGGCTCGAAGCCCATCCGCCGCCGCATGTCGATTGCCGGCACGATCCTACCCCGGAGATTGAGGAGCCCGCGGATCGCCGCCGGCCCCCGCGGCACCGGCGTCGTCACGGTTCCCCGAAACACCTCCTGCACGGCGCTGGCATCGACCGCAAAAGCCCGGCCGGCCACGACAAACGTGCAAAACCGGCGCGTCTCCGCCGCCGGCTTCCCCGCGTCGATATTCTCCGTGGCGCGCGTCATGCGGGCACCCCAGGGGTCTCGGTGGAGGGGGTGGCGGTGGTGGGCGGGGCACCGGGGAGGGCGTGCCGAACGTCGATCACCTCGGTGGCGCGGCCGGCCACGGCGATCGTGCCGAGCACGCCGCGGGCGCGCAGATCGCGGTTGATCGGCGCCTCGGGGACAACGACCTCGAGGATTCGGCGGACGCGGAGGGCCACCTCGCCGAGCGTCGCCGAGAGGATCACGGCGGTCACCGACGGCGTGTCGACCGGTTGCGCCACACCTGCAAGGACGCTATCCACGTCGGCGATCGCCGTCAGCCGTCCCTCGCGATGGACGACCATGTGACCGGCCGCGTGCTGGAGACGTTCACGCGGGAAGGTCTCGAGGCGGGCGACTTCCTCGAGCGGCACGGCGACGATGCGCCCCGCCGGCGACTCGCAGACGAGATAGCGGTCGAGCGGCGCACCATCACCGGCGGACAGATCCGCCGCGCGATCCGACGCGGGCCGCGGGGGCATCTTCGCGGCGTGGGCGATGCCGCGCGGGTCGAGGATCAGCACCACTGCCCCGTCGCCGCGAACCGTCGCGCCGGCATACAGCCCCAGCGCCACGAGCACCGCCACGATCGGCTTGACGACGATGTCCTCGCTGACGGTGACACCATCGACGACAAGGCCAAACTCCACCTCATCGCTGCGGAGCACGACGACGGTCCCGCGCGGGGGATGGCCGGGGGTGCCGGGCATGGCACTGGCCTCGATCCCGAGCAGTTCACCGAGAAATACCAATGGCAGGAGCCTGCCGCGGAGGCGCATCACCGGTGCCCCCTCGAGGCCCTCGACCGCCACGACAGAGCCATTGGTACCGGCGCGGAGCGCGATCAATTCGCGGACGGCCGCCTGTGGGATCGCGAATCGGTGGCTCCCGGAGGAGACGATCAACGCCGGGATGATCGCCAGCGTGAGCGGGATCCGCACCCGGACGGTGGTCCCTGAGCCGGGAATGCTCCCGATGTCGACCGCCCCGCCGATCGCTTCGATGTTGGTTCGCACGACATCCATGCCAACGCCCCGCCCCGACACGTCGGTAACCTTGGCGGCGGTCGAGAACCCCGGCTCGAAGATGTATTGAAGGACGCGTTCATCGGAGAGGAGCACGGCCTGTTCGGCGCTCACGAGCCCCTTAGCCACCGCTTTTTTCCGCACCACTTCGACCGGGATCCCGCCACCGTCGTCGCGGATCTCGACCATTACCTGACCACTCTCGTGGTAGGCCCGCAGCGACAGCCGGCCGGCCGCGGGCTTGCCGCGGGCCACGCGCACCTCCGGCGCCTCGATGCCGTGATCGACGGCATTGCGGACGAGGTGCGTGAGCGGATCGCGGATCGTCTCGATGAGCGACCGATCGAGTTCGGTGTCGGCTCCATCGATCTCGAGGGTGACTTCCTTGCCACAGGTCACGGCGAGGTCGCGGACGATGCGGGGAAACTTGCTGAACACCTGCTCGATCGGCTGCATTCGCGTCTTCATGGCCGCAGCCTGGAGCGACGCGGTGACGGTATCGATGCGATGGACGACCTTGAGGAGCTCGGGGTGCTCGTCCCCCCGGGTGGCCGTTTTGTGGCGGACCGTCGACTCGAGTTGATTCCGCGCAAGGACGAGCTCACCGACGAGATCGACGAGCGTCCCGAGGAGACCGACATCGACGCGGATCGATTGCTCGGACACGGCCGGCCGCCTCGTTCGCGCGGCCGGCGGCTGGGCCGGGCTGGGCGGAGCGGCGGCCGTGACTGCCTCGGGCGCCACGACCCGAGTCGTCGAGAGAGGCACCGTGTCAGCCTCCACCTCGGCGATCATCGTGATCGCTGGCGCGATGGCAGGCGTGATCGGCACGGCTGGCGACTCTGGCGCCTCCGCGGTGACTCGCTCCTCTGCTGCGACGGGGGCCTCGATCGTCACGGGCTCCGCAGCCGGAGTGGGCTCCGGGTCGGCCGGCAGGGGCTCCTCGATCGCGGTGGGGGGCGCAGGGGCCGGTGCCGATTCCGGCGGCGGCGGCGTGAGGCGGGTGATGACCACGCCGCCGTTCTCCCGGCGCTTGGCCGCCTCGAAGGCGACCCGGTCGAGCGACTGCGAGAGATCGTGAAAATCACTCTCCCCTTCCCCTCCCGTCTTCTCGATCCGTTCGAGGATCGAGCGGACGGCGTCGACGAGCGTGAGCAGCACGCCGGTGACGTCGTCGTCGAGATCGATCTTGCCGTCCCGGAGCTGACCGAGGAGATGCTCGCCGCTGTGCGTGATCGCCCCGAGCTTTGCGAAGCCGAAGAACCCGCTCGTCCCCTTGATCGTGTGGACGGTGCGGAAGATGCTCGCCAGCCGTTGGGAATCGCGCGGGTTTTCCTCGAGCGCGACGAGGTCTTGATCGAGTTGGTCGAGATTCTCGGCCGACTCGACGAGGAACTCCCGCACGTATTCTTCGTTGTCGTTCATGAATCCAACGCCCCGGGCGGAGACCGACGGCACGCCCGCCCCCACTCCGATACCATACACAGGGGTTTCGGCCGAATGGCCCGCCCGCCGTTCCTCCCCTAACGGTCGCGACGCTCGCACCGATGGCAACGGTTCCCCGGAGGCCCGCGCGGCATCCCCGCCCCCCTCACTCATGCTCAGCCTGCCCGCCCCACTCCGCCATGCCCTCCGGCTCCGCTGCCCGCGGTGCGGCACGGGCCGCCTGTTTGCCGGATGGTTCAGGATGGAGCCCCGCTGCCCCTCCTGCGGCCTCGATTTTCGCCGCGAACCTGGCTTTTACCTCGGGTCGATCTACATCAATTACGGCGTCACGGCCCTGACGACGATCGCCCTCTACGGCCTCCTCGTCCTCGGTGCCGGCTGCTCGGCCGAGCAGGCCCTGGCTGCCTGCCTGGCGGTGGCCGTGGCCCTGCCGATGTGGCTGTTCCGCTATGCCCGGGCCTTCCTGCTGGCGATCGACAGCTCCGTCAACAGCGAGCCTTTGTCTGGCCCGGGGGACGCCGGCGGGGGCCTCACCGACGCCCAACTCTCCTCCCACCGCGTGAACGACGGCCAAGCGGGATGTGCGATGGGGATCGCCATGACGCTCGTCCTCGTCTTCGCCCTCCTCATGGCGGCCGTCACGCTCTGGTTTGCCGTTGGCCCCGGATCGGGGGGAGGGGTCTGGGACGATGACGGCCTGATGGAGGAGCCGGGATGATCGGGTAGACTGCCGCCAAGCTGGGGGGGCATCCGACGCCGCGTCGATTTGCCGCGCCCCCTCCACTGCTGCTCCCGAAGGACTACGCCATGCGCCGCCTGCTGCTGTTGTGCCTCGCGATCCTCCTGGCCATCCCCACGGCCCGCGCCGAGGAGGGGGGCCCCGCCGATCTCATCCCCACGCTCGGTTCGATCGAACGGCTCGACCCCCGCTTCGATGCGCTGGTGCCGAAGGATGCTCTCATCGAGGTGCTCGCCAGTGGCTTTGAGTGGGCGGAGGGGCCGGTCTGGGTGAAGCGTGATGGCGCCGTCCTCTTCAGTGACATTCCCCGCAACCGGGTCAATCGCTGGAAGCAGGGAGAGGGGCTGTCGACCTACCTCGAGCCGGCCGGCTTCACCGGCCCCGGGGCCTACGGCAGCGAGCGGGGGAGCAACGGCCTCACCCTCGACGGCCAAGGCAACCTGATCTCCTGCGAGCATGGCGATCGCCGCGTCAGCCGACTCACCCCCGGCGGTGGCAAGCGGACCGTCGCCGACAACTACAAGGGGAAGCGGTTCAACAGTCCCAACGACGTCGCCGTCCACTCCTCCGGCGCGATCTACTTCACCGATCCCCCCTACGGCCTCCCCAAGGGCTTCGATGACGAGCGCCGCGAACTCGACTTCTGCGGCGTGTACCGGGTCACCCCCGATGGCACGGTGACGCTCCTGTGCGACACGATGACGCGCCCCAACGGGATCTGCTTCTCCCCCGACGAGAAGCGGCTCTATGTGGCGCAGTCCGATCCGCAGGCGCCGATCTGGAAGGTGTTCAACGTTCAAGCCGACGGCACGCTCGATGCCGGCAAGACCTTCTTCGACGGCACGAAGCTCTTCAAGGAGCGGAAGAAGGGCCTTCCCGACGGCCTCAAGGTCGACACCCAGGGGAACGTCTTCGCCACCGGCCCCGGCGGCGTCCTCGTCATCGCCGCCGACGGCACCCACTTGGGAACGATTCTCACCGGTCAGGCAACGGCCAATTGCGGCTTCGGCGATGATGGCAAATCGCTCTACATGACCGCCGATTCCCACCTCTGCCGGGTCAAGCTTTCGACCACCGGCCCCCTCCCGGGCCCGTGATGCCGGCACCGAAGCCCCCGAACCAATCGATGACCGTGCCCCCGACATCATCCACCGACGACTCCCCCCACCGTC
>Ga0114974_10001483_pt1 | contig 18568 bp, 16 predicted proteins | sample S_130206_EF_Meta_FD_87318 | JGI IMG/M metagenome (GOLD analysis project Ga0114974, IMG submission 87318) | Freshwater microbial communities from Lake Simoncouche, Canada to study carbon cycling - S_130206_EF_MetaG | ecosystem: Environmental > Aquatic > Freshwater > Lake | place: Lake... | reverse complement strand
TTGCCTGATTACCTGGCATGCTGTGTCACTTCTCCTAATGAAAAATATGTTTTTACATTTCTCGACATAATCTGGGCTTAAAATCAATAGTCGCCTTGTTTTTTATCCTAATTTGTATGCGCTTGCCCTGCTCATTTTTGATTTACGCTGTCACTTACGCAGTATAAAGTATATAATTTAACGATTTTACTCAATTTTCACTCAATTCACATTTGGAAAAAGTATGCTGGGCAAACTGGTCAAATTAGTTATAGGTAGCCGCAACGACAGGCTCATCAAGAAAAAAAGAGCATTAGTTAAAAAAGTCAACGCACTGTCCTTGGAATACGAAAAACTCTCTGATGATGCGCTGCAGGCAAAAACACAAGAATTCCGCGATCGCATCGAAAAAGGTGAAACACTCAATCATCTTCTGCCTGAAGCCTTCGCAATGGTTCGCGAAGCCGCTACTCGCGTTTTTGGCATGCGTCACTTCGATGTTCAGCTTATCGGCGGTATGATTTTACACAGTGGCAAGATTGCTGAAATGAAAACCGGTGAAGGTAAAACGTTAATGGCAACGCTGGCTGTTTATTTAAATGCCCTGCCTAAACGTGGTGTTCATGTTGTCACGGTTAACGATTATCTTGCCAAACGCGACGCAGAAACAATGAGCAAGCTCTATAGTTTTATGGGGTTGACTACAGGTGTTATATTAGGACAGATGGAAGCCACAGAACGTCGATTAGCTTATGCTTGTGACATTACCTATGGGACAAATAATGAATTTGGTTTTGATTATTTGCGCGATAATATGGCCTTTACACTGGAACAAAAAGTGCAACGTGATTTGCATTTTGCAGTCGTTGACGAAGTTGACTCAATTTTAATCGATGAAGCTAGAACACCGCTTATTATTTCAGGTCCAACTGATGACACTAGTGATATTTATCTGAAAATCAATGCAATCATTCCGCTTCTCACAAAACAACTAAAAGAAGGTGAAGCAGGTGATTACTCGGTTGATGAAAAATCTAAACAAATTCATTTAACAGAGACTGGACATGAACATGTTGAAGAGCTCATGGTTGAACATGGTCTTTTCACTGACGGTGCCAGCTTATATGATTCAGCAAATTTACGCTTAATGCATTACATCAATGCAGCGCTTCGAGCTCACGCGCTCTTTAGACGCGATGTTGAGTATATCGTCAAAGAAGATCAAGTGATTATCGTCGATGAATTCACCGGGCGCACCATGCCAGGTAGAAGATGGTCTGAAGGTTTGCATCAAGCAATTGAAGCAAAAGAAGGGGTATCTATTCAAAACGAAAATCAAACGCTAGCATCAATTACCTTCCAAAATTATTTTCGTTTATATGAAAAACTCTCTGGTATGACTGGAACGGCCGATACGGAGGCCTTTGAGTTAAATAAAATCTATGGTTTGGAAGTCGTTGTTATTCCAACACATCGCTCAATGATTCGTCGTGATCTAGGTGATGTTGTTTTTTTAACGTCAGCAGAAAAATATCAAGCGGTTGCCAAAGACATTAAAGATTGTGTGAGTCGCAGTCAACCCGTTTTAGTGGGTACAACCTCGATTGAAAACTCTGAATTACTATCAAGTATTTTGACACAAGAAGGGATTGAACACGAAGTTTTAAACGCAAAGCAACATGAGCGTGAAGCGCATATTATCGAGCAAGCCGGACAACCCAATGCAGTTACCATTGCAACAAATATGGCTGGACGTGGAACAGATATTGTTCTTGGTGGTAATTTAGAGGCTGAGCTTGCGGCACTTGATGAACAGACAACACAAGCACAAAAAGATAAAGTTCGTGGTGCATGGCTTGATCGCCACAATGCCGTCGTCGCCAGTGGTGGATTGCATGTGATTGGTTCTGAACGCCATGAATCTCGACGCATTGACAATCAGTTGCGCGGACGCTCAGGCAGACAAGGCGATCCTGGTTCAAGTCGATTCTTTCTATCACTTGAAGATGATTTGATGCGCATTTTTGCTTCTGAGCGTGTTTCTGGCCTAATGCAAAAACTAGGTATGGGAAATGGTGAGGCCATCGAGCATCCTTGGGTTACACGTTCTATTGAAAATGCACAACGCAAAGTTGAAGCGCATAACTTTAATATTCGTAAAGAAATTTTGGCTTACGATGACGTGGCAAATGATCAACGTAAAGTGATTTACGCACAACGTAGCGAAATCATGGCAGCCACTGATATTTCAGATATTGTTACAGCGATTCGTGAAGATGTTGTCAATAATATGATTTCACTCTATATTCCACAAAAAACCATGATGGAACAGTGGAACATTGAAGGACTGGAAGAGCATCTCAGTATGGAGTTTGGTGTAGAAATTCCTGTTTCACAAATGCTAAAAGTTGAAAAAAATCTTAATGAAGATACTTTGCGCGACCGTATTATTGCGATTCTTGAAGAAAATCATATTCAAAAAGAAGAGGCAATTGGAGCTGAAACCCTTCGCAATGCAGAAAAAACATTTATGCTGCGCGCGCTTGATCACAACTGGAAAGAACATTTAGCCGCAATGGATTATTTGCGTCAAGGTATTCATTTTAGAGGTTACGCGCAAAAAGATCCCAAACAAGAATATAAACGTGAAGCATTTGAAATGTTTACGAATTTATTGGAAACTATTAAGTTTGAAGTTGTTGGACTATTATTTAAAATTCCAAGCGATATAACAGCAATTCAAGACGAGATTGATACGCCAGCGCCCGTAAAAACAATTGTAAGCAATAATGACAATTTGGATGATCATTTTGTTGCTTTGGCAAACTCTGAAGAGCCAACCTTAGCAGATCAACCAACAAGTGCAGTCAATACTGTTGGAAGAAATGAATCTTGTCCTTGTGGATCAGGTCTTCGCTACAAACAATGTCACGGAAAATTGGATTAATTTCCACATTTTCGCACGGCGTTACTTTTGAAACAGGTATAAATGAATTGAATTATTTTTAATATCATGATTTCATTTATTGAAAAATATCCTGTTAATTTCAATTTTTTGCAATTAAATAAAAAAAGAAACGCCGTGATTGGTATTGATATTACGAGTTCGGCTGTAAAGTTAGTTGAGCTTAGTAAAAATAACACAGGGTACACACTAGAAAGCTACTCTGTTGTCCCTTTTCCTCGCAATGAACAAAATCTTCAACTACCCGCCAATACCTACGTTATTGGTCAAACCATAAAAAAAGCGTTGCATGAGTCAAATACTAAGGCTAAACAAGCTGCTATTGCAGTAGGCGGTGCATCCGTTATTACAAAAAATATTTTAATCCCTGCAGGGCTTAATGATGATGAAATCATAGAGCAAATTATCATCGATGCCGCAAAATATATCCCTTATAACATTAATGACGTTTTTTGGGATTTTGAAATCCAAGGAATCAATAAAACAAACGCAAGTCTTCTCGATGGGTTGTTAGTGGCTACGCGAAAAGAATTAATTGAACACAAGATAGAGTTACTCAAACACGCTCAATTGAAACCTAAGGTCATCGAAGTTGAAACATTTGCAATTGGAAATGCACTGTCACTTCTTGTCTCTCAGTTGCCATGCGACATTGAAGGCAAAACGATTGCCGTTGTTGATATAGGGGCTAATTTAACCACATTACATGTGATACATAATTTCCGCTCAATTTTTACCAGAGAATTAGCGTTTGGTGGACGGCATCTCACAAACTTAATTGCACAGACTTATGAATTATCACAAACTGATGCAGAACAGGCCAAAAAAAAAGGTCAGTTACCTGAAGGATACCTCTCCAATATTTTGGAGCCGTTTAAACAAAATATCGTGCAGCAAATTCAACGTAGCATTCAGTTTTTCAGTGCATCACAAAATAATCACCGAATTGACAGCCTAATTTTATCGGGTGGATGCGCATCTATCTCATCTATAGATACATTGGTTTCTGATGCGCTAAATTTGCCAACGTACATAGCAAATCCATTTATTGATATGTCTTATTCGTCAAACATCAATCATATAGATCTAAGTGAAAATGCATCATCACTTTTAGTTGCTTGTGGTTTAGCGCTACGAAATTTTGACTGATGGTAAAGATCAATTTATTGCCATGGCGAGAAACACAGCGAAAAGAAAAACAACAACGCTTTCTGATTTTGTTAAGTCTGTCACTGATTGTCGTGTTGTCTTTTTTTGTTTTGATTCATATTGACATTGCCAATCAACAATATCTTCAAATTCAACGAAATACGATGCTGAAATATGAAATTTCAATCCAAGATAAAAATATTTCCGTCATGAATGTTCTTGAGGCGAAAACGAACCAAATTATCAGCAAAATAAATTATATTAATATAGTGCAAAAAACACGCTTAGACACACTCGGTTTACTAAATCAGCTCGCGGTTGACATACCTAGCACGGTATTTCTGATCAAATTAACTCGGATTGATCATGAAATTATTATTGAAGGCAAAACACAATCTAGTGGGGCGTTATCAGAATTTATGCAACAAATTGAAAATGAGGCGCTATTTCAAGTGCCTATAATCGAAAAAATGAAAACACCTGATGATGCAAGTATCGAAAACATAAAAATTAATGATAACGTTCAATTATTTACACTTCATTTTCAACAGCGCAATAAGCATTAAAACAATAGCAATATGAAACGCCCTCATCTAGATTTGGTGAATATTAACTGGGATGTAAACTCCGCATGGAGTTGGCCTGCACCCATTAGAGTCGTAGTCATCATTTTTAGTGCATTATTATTGGCAATTATTTGCTTTAATTACGATACACAACATGAACTCAACGAATTGCAAATTCTAAAACAAAACGAAATGCAATTGAAAACGGTATTTGAAATCAAGCAAAAACAAACAGGTGATTTAATTGATCAGCAGGCAAAATCCAACGTTATTGAGTCACAATGGCTAGACATGGCCGTTAAAATGCCTAAAGAGGAAAGTGCATCAACATTACTACATACTATTTCTCAAATGGGGATTCATTACAATTTGGAATTCAGATCACTACAGTTACTGCCTAAAGTCCCCCAAAATGTTTTTGAAGAATTACCTATTCATATGGAAGTGATTGGAAAATACAATGATTTATACACATTTATGCGCGAACTAGAGCAAATAGCGCCACTAGTCACACTTCATGACCTCACAATTTCATCACAAGACAACCTGCAAACCAATAAATTAAATAATCGATTGGTGTTGAGCCTTTTAATAAAAGCGTATCGTGAAAGCCTAAGTGAAAATACCAAAAAAAATGTTGCACAATAAACACATTTTATTCTCATTTTTTCATGTTATCTTGATGATAATTACAACAATTATGTTAACAGCGTGCGATAATGCAGCCAATACAAGCGATATAAACCAATATACTGCTCATATTAAATCAACCACACAAAATGCGATTCCCACTTTAACACCAATTACCCAAATAGATGCTTTAGTTTATAAACAAGACAATATACAGCGAAATCCTTTTACACCTTCCTTGAAAATTGAAAACAAACCTACTCAACGTCTTAATACCAATCGAATCAAAGAGCCTCTTGAGTCTATTGCATTAAGTCATTTACACATGGTTGGTACAGTACAAATTGATTCACTTTTTTGGGCGTTAATCAAAGATGATGAAAATCATCTCTATCGCGTGCAAAAAGGAAATTATTTAGGTGAAAATGCCGGAAAAATCTCACATATCAACAATGCAGAAATTGAATTAATGGAAATGATTTCAAATGAACAAGGGCAGTTTAGTGAAAATCGCGCAAAATTACTTTTAACGCAATAAATTTAAATGCTTAAATATACAAGCTTAATTTGTTTGACAATGTGTTTAACTCCTTTCTACGCCGAGGCGAGTAGTGATGAGAAAATACAAGAATCTATTGTATCTATTGATAGTGAAAAGCAAAGCCATTACACAGGTAAAAGATTAACTTTGAATTTTCAAGATATTGCCGTGCGTCAAGTTATGGCAATTTTAGCGGAATTTACAGGAAAAAATATTGTGGTAAGTGAAGATGTGGTGGGAAACATTACCTTAAAATTAGATAATGTGCCATGGGATGAAGTGCTTGATTTTATTATGGTGACTAAAGAACTTGGCCAATATGAATCAGGTAATGTGACTTTAATTGCACCAATTGATAAAATCAAAGCTTACAAAGAAAAACAGCAACAAATGGAAGAGACACTCGAAAAATCAGATCCGTTGATAACTGAGTACATCAAAATAAATTACGCTAAAGGCGAAACGCTTCGCAATATTTTAAATGGTGTTAATCTTTCTAACGCAAGCAGTTGCGAAACAGATGAACCACAAAGGCATCACACTATGGGTGCTAACGACACCATGAATATGGAGTTTCGTGAAGCGTTAAATGAGGTGCGCAATTTGCCATTGGAGCCGACTAAATCTTTTCAAGGGAATAAATCATATTTCACTGCAGCTGGAAGAAATGGTTTGAGAAATTTTAGCGAAACAACAAAAAAATCAATGGATGAACTCGAAGAAAATAATTTTTTATCATCGAGAGGCACAGTAGCGGTGGATGCGCGGACAAACACCTTAATTGTAAAAGATACCGCTAAAAAAGTGGATGAAGTTAAAAAATTGATAGCTCAATTAGATGTGCCAGTGCAGCAAGTGATGATTGAATCACGAATAGTCATCGCTGATGATGCATTTGCAAAAAGTTTGGGCGTTAAATTTGGTGCGAGCAATCAAAGTATGATCGATAATAATATGCTTTCGATAGGCAGTCGTAACAGTAAACAAGCCGGTTCAAGTGCAACCCCCAATTTAGTGAATGATTCATTAATTGATTTAGGAGCTCAATCTATTGGTAGCACACCGGTTGGTGCACTAGGCATGACGTTAGCTAAAGGCGCGGATTATGTTTTAAATTTAGAAGTTCAAGCGCTACAATCCGATGGACGTGGTGAGAGTATTTCCAATCCACGCGTTATGACAATGAATCGCTGCACTGCCTATATTACGCAAGGTGTTCAAATACCTTACACCACGGCGCTACCTGTGGGATCGTCAGCAGTTGCTCAAACATTATTCAAAGACGCGACGCTCGCCTTAAACGTTACGCCAAATATTACACCCAATGGCTCAGTGCTAATGAATTTAGTGATTAAAAAAGATAATGTAAATGAAGCAGCTAGTATGGAGCTCACAGGAAACAAAGTACTGGATAAACGAGAAATTCAAAGTTCAGTTTTAGTGCAAGATGGAGAAACAATTATGCTTGGGGGGATTTATGAGGATAGCGAATCGTTAACAAAAAATATAATTCCTTTTTTTGCTGACCTACCTTTAGTGGGTGATTTTTTCAAAAATAGCGCAAATAAGAATACAAAAAAAGAACTGTTAATTTTCGTCACACCAAAAATTGTCCCGACAATTTAAGGTTTTAATAATTAACGAAAATAACGCTGTATAACAAGTGTATATACTAAAATTAACAAGATAAGACAGGACGCATGAAACAATCTGAAAATATTTATTTAGTGGGATTGATGGGCGCAGGTAAAACCACCATTGGCCGACAATTAGCTCGGACATTAAAAATCCCATTTTATGATAGCGACAAAGCCATTGAAGAACGCACAGGAGTTGATATTCCTACAATTTTTGAATTTGAAGGAGAAGAAGGTTTTCGTAATCGTGAACAAAAAATGATTCAGCAACTCACGGAAATCAAAGGCATTGTCATGGCGACTGGGGGTGGTGCGGTCTTGCGTGAAGAAAATCGTAAATTACTCAGTGAAAATGGCTTTGTCATTTACTTGCATTGTGACGTTGATAAACTTCTCGAGCGGACACGTCGTGATTCTCAGCGACCATTATTAAATACACAAGATCCTAAAGAACGTCTTGAAAGCTTATTTGATCAACGCAAACCACTATATACATCAATTGCTGATTTCACTATTGATACGGGAATTCTTCAAAGTAAAGACGTTGTAACGCAAATTTTGGACGTTTATGAGTCTATTCAAAATTAAATTTTTAGGGTTTTAGTATGAAAATATTAACCGTTGCTTTAGATGATCGTAGCTATCCTATCTATATTGGTGAAAAGCTATTAAGTGATGAGAGTTTATTAACACGCCATATTAAATCAAAGCAAGTTGTTATTGTCAGCAATGAAATTGTAGCGCCACTTTATTTGCAAACTGTACAGCAACATCTTAGCGCATATGAAGTAGCAAGTGTTATCCTGCCCGATGGCGAACAATACAAAACCCTTGAATCACTAAATCGTATTTTTGATACGTTGCTTGCTAATAAATTTAGCCGTAATACAACATTGATTGCGCTGGGTGGTGGTGTAATTGGGGATATGGGCGGATTTGCGGCGGCATGCTATCAACGTGGCATTGCCTTTATTCAGATACCAACCACGTTACTTGCACAAGTCGATTCTTCCGTTGGAGGTAAAACAGGCGTTAATCATCCATTAGGCAAAAATATGATTGGGGCCTTTTATCAACCCCAAGCAGTTATTATTGACGTCGATGTATTAGCTACGCTTGATGACCGACAATTTGTTGCTGGTCTGTCTGAAGTGATCAAATATGGCTTAATTAGAGATATCGATTTTTTTTGTTGGCTAGAAGACAATATGGATAAACTCTTAGCGCGAGATAAAGATGCTCTTATCTATGCGATTGAATATTCTTGTAAAACAAAAGCGGATGTTGTCGCAGAAGATGAGCATGAAGGTGGCGTTCGGGCCACACTAAATTTAGGACATACTTTTGGGCATGCCATTGAAACTGGGATGGGATATGGTCGCTATTTGCACGGAGAAGCCGTGGCTATTGGAACATGTCTGGCTGCTGATTTATCAATGCGTAAAGGTTCACTCACTGCAGTAGATGTGGTACGAATAATTACCTTATTTAAACGTAGTCATTTGCCCGTTACATCACCAACTGGGTTAAGTTCATCGCAATTTATTGATTTAATGTCTGTAGATAAAAAAAATGTAGACGGAAATATTCGCGTAATTTTGTTAGAATCTATTGGAAAAGCAACACTGCCCATCGCCATTGATAGGCTTTCTTTGATACAAACTTTAGAAAATTTATGACCGACAATGCCGCAGCTTTAACTGTTCTAAATAACGATGTGTTCGATAATGCATTTGATATTTTGCCGCTTATTACAAAGGAACGCACTCAAAAATTTGAATTATTGCTGCATTTTATTCCAAATTTGAAGCAACATTTGATTGTTTCTGGCGCGCAGGGCATTGGAAAAACACTATTACTTGACATGCTCTACGATATCGACAGTGATGCTTGGCAATGTTGTTTTGTGCAAGGCAGTGGGGAATTGAGCTTTGAAACCATTCAAGCGCAATTAACTAAATCTATGATACGTAATAAACATGAATCGCTTGCGCGAGCTTTTCAAGATGCTCAAGATAAACATAAGAAAATTGTTTTAATCGTTGATGATGCGGGTTTGTTAGTATCTGGATTAATCACAACACTTGTTGAATACGCTTCATCGAATCCAGTGTTGAAACTTATTCTGTCATTTACACCTGAAACACGCCAAAAATATCGCAAAACGGATCGTGTTTTAGATAATTTTTACCTTATTGATATTCCACGTTTAAATCAAGAACAGTCAGCTTATTTTCTACAACATCTTGCAACAAAACCGCGTACTTATGGCAATTTAGAAAAAATAGACGAAAAATTATTGGCAAAGATTTATCACGACACTCAAGGCATTCCAGCACGTTTGATCTCTGATTTCACGAAATTATCACGTGACACACAAAATGACCATACAAAATGGATTGCTATTTTTGCAGGATTGCTGGTTTTAGGGGTAGGCATTAATCAAGGGATACATTATTTTAGACAATCCCCTGAGAAAGCGACCACGACTAACACAATCGATGAAGATAAAAACGAAACAAAAGTTGCTGATCAATCGCAAGAAACAACAACCCAGATAGATAATGAAAAAAATACGGTAGCAAATGAGACATCTGCTAATAAGGATGCTGAAATTGTACCTAATTCAACTGAAAAAACAGTTGAATCTTCTGTTGTGGAAACAAATGCTCAATCAACGTCCAATGCTTCTATTCCAGAAGTGAAGTCCGAAACTAAAATCGATAATGATCAGTTAACGCCTACTGCTGATACCCCTGACAAAAAACCTGAAGCAGCTGAAAATTCAACCGTAGCGCCTGAACCTCAAGTTAGCAAAGAAGCAATCAGTCCCGTTATAGAAACAATTCAAGAACCAACTGCACCCGCTATTAATCAAACTGTAGCACCTGTCGTTTCAGCACCTAAAGCCACTACTGCACCAACTATTGCATTCCCTAAAGTGGAACCAGCAAAAGGGACGAAAATTCAGGCTTTGCCTGATAAAATACCAGTAGCCAGCATTGCTTTAACAGCGCCTCATGTTGAGACTTCTGAGTCTGAACATAACGAAATTGATGTCAAAAAAATTGAATCAAAAATTGTTGAAAAAATTGCAGCTTTAAAAGTTGAAGATAAGAAAGAAGAAAAAAAATCGGAAGACAAAAAAGTAAAGCCAGCTAAAATCGAACAAATTAAAAAAATGCCTGAAGCTCCTTCCTCTGTTGTTGAAGAGGTAGTAGCCAGTAATGAACCTGCGCCTCCAACTCCAACTCCAGCAAATATTGTAACGCCCAAAGCGCCAACCTCTCCCACCCATCCCGTATTAGGGCGATATACGCTACAATTGATTACACTATCAAGTGATGCTGCAATTTCTGAGTTTCTAAAAAAACATCCTACTTTAATGACGAGTTACCATGTTGTCAAATATGAAAAAAATGGTCAAACTCGTTTTTCTATCATGTATGGTAATTTTGCTAATGCACAGGAGGCTCTTGCTGCCAGAGGGGATTTAGCGACAGAATTCGCTGCAGCGTTACCAAGAAAATTTAATTCGGCTCCTTAAAGTCACACTTTCACTCACTTTACTATTTTTCAATTTCAATGACGACATTAAAAAACGATACATTTCTGCGAGCGCTGCTCAAACAACCTGTTGAATACACGCCAATTTGGATGATGCGTCAGGCGGGGAGATATTTGCCTGAATATCGAAAAGTACGTGGGGAAGCGGGAAGTTTTATGGCAGTTTGTACAAATCCTGAATTGGCATGTGAAGTGACAATGCAACCGTTGCGTCGATTTGATTTTGATGCGGCCATTTTATTTTCGGATATTTTAACGATTCCTGATGCAATGGGCTTAGGATTGCATTTCACCGAAGGAGAGGGGCCTAAATTTGAACGCCCTCTGCGCACCGCAGCAGACATTGAAAAATTAGCCGTTATTGATCCTGAAATCGAATTACGTTACGTCACTGATGCCGTGCGTTTAATTCGTAAAAATTTAGATGGTAGCGTTCCGCTAATTGGTTTTTCTGGGAGTCCATGGACGCTTGCCACTTATATGGTTGAAGGCGCAAGTAGCAAAAATTTCGCCAAAGTAAAAGCTTTAATGTACAACGACCCTGCATTGATGCACAAATTGCTCGATACACTCGCACAATCAGTTGCCGCTTATTTGAATGCGCAAATTGCCGCTGGTGCGCAAGCCGTTATGTTATTTGATACATGGGGTGGTATGCTCAGTAGCGAAGATTATAACGAATTTTCACTGCGTTATGCCAAGCAAGTACGCGACTTACTTACCCTCGAAAATGAAGGTCGACGTGTTCCCAATATTTTATTCACCAAAGGTGGTGGTCTTTGGCTTGAAGAAATGGCAACGACTGGATATGATGCTCTCGGGTTAGATTGGCAAACAGACATTCAACATGCCCGCACTCGCGTAGGGGATAAAGTGGCATTGCAAGGTAATTTAGATCCATTAGCACTTTATGCTAATCCAGACGTCATTACCGAAAAAGTCAAAACCATTTTGCATAAATATGGCAACGGCTCGGGTCATGTATTTAATTTAGGGCACGGTATTTTGCCTGATATTAATCCTGAACATGTTAAAGCAATGGTAGACAGTGTGCATAAATACAGTGGCGAATATCATAAATAAACCACATTCACTATTTAGATAATTTTGTATAGTAGGGCGATTTTAATCAATTGCCCTTTTTTATTTGGAATCCACTCTAAATATGTTGCGCTTTATTCAAGTGTCGCATAATCATTTTGTGGCGTAGGTACGTTTGCCCTGTAAAAAATGAGTGATGAAAATGATGACTTGTACGAATTTTAGAGGGCATTAGCAATGATGATAGCTCTTTTAGGTGCGGGTAATCCTTCACAGGTTAAAGTTGGGTTTTCAGCATTGAGAAAATCTTTAAGAGAGTGAAAACGCATCCAATCTGTTGTACGCTGTTCTTGCGGGGTAGTAGTGGTGATGTCGACAACACGCGTATTTTTAAAACCACAACGATTGAGCCAACTGATCAATGTGTCGCAACTTGGCAGAAACCAGACATTTCGCATTTGCGCATAGCGATCGACGGGAAGAAGTGTGTCACCTAATTCGCCATCAATAACAAGCGTTTCTAAAATTAGCTCCCCACCACTTTTCAAGCAATCGCGTAATTCAAAAAGATGGTCAATTGGTGAGCGTCGATGATATAGCACTCCCATTGAAAACACGCTATCAAAGCAACGTAAATTTGCAGGTATAGCTTCAATGCCTAAAGGGAGTACATCAATAGGTGCGTTATTATCGTAAAATTGCTTAATAAGCTGAAATTGCATCACATTTAATAGCATAGGGTCGATGCCAACAACCCTCTTTGCGCCAGCGCCAAGCATTCTCCAGCAGTGATAACCGTTACCGCAACCCACATCAAGTACTAATCGATTATGGAGCGGTGTAATATGATTTTCAAGCCGTTGCCATTTCCAATCTGAGCGCCACTCTGTATCAATTAAAATGCCAAATAAATCATAAGGTCCTTTTCGCCATGGACTAAAGGCGAGTAATTGTGTTTTTAATTGAGTTTGAGTTTCGATTGAAAGGTCAATTGCACTGCCAATGTTGATAGTGTCAGCGGTAATTATTCGTTGATTTGTTTGAATGTTTGGAAGTTGTGCGAGTTGTGTTTGCCATTTGAGCAAATCACCATGTTTTTTTGTATCGAAAGCCTCATGGATTTGTTTGGGTAATTGTTGCGCCCAATCATGCACGTTGGCTTCACATAAGGCGTTATATAATTTAGAGTAGGGCATTATTTTAATGCAATAAATGAGGCGAAATTAAAATATTGAAACCATAGTTCACAACTGCTAAATCCAATTGATGTTAAACGTTGTTGATGTTGTGCGAATGTTTCAGGAATAAGGACGTTTTCTAATGCTGTGCGTTTTTGGCTGATTTCCATTTCACTATAGCCTTGCGACTTTTTAAAAGCATGGTGCAGGTCAGTTTGCATAACTTGCTGGCGCGGATCGTCGAATGCTAGTTTTTCAGAAATGATGAGTGCGCCATTAGGTAATAATCCATGATAAATTTTTTCAAGCAATTGTGCTCTATCGGCAAGAGGTAAAAATTGCAGTGTAAAATTTAAGACGACAATAGACGCATTCTCAATAACAATATCTTGAATGTTGGCGCATTTTAAATCGATGGATAGGGGGGGTGGTTCTTGTAGCTCTATAAGAAGCTTAAAGCGCGCTAACATGGCATTAGAGTTGTCTACGGCAACGATCCGGCAATTTTTAGCGATAATATTTTGGCTCATGGCAAATGTTGCAGCGCCAAGTGAGCACCCTAAATCGTAACACACGCTATTTTCTTGCGCAAAGCGCCCTGCGAGCAAACCAATAGCAGTAATAATAGTTTGATAGCCTGGAACAGAGCGCTCAATCATATCAGGAAAAACTCGTGCGACCTGGTCATCAAAGATAAAGCTATCAATACGTCCAAGCGGTTGGCTATAGAGGGAGTCTTTAGCTGGATTTATCATCAAATTAAAGTAATCTAGATGGAAAGTTAAGAATTTTTTAATGCTTCAGCATTACGTTTCGCTAAACTTTCAATCACCGCATTTAATGAGCCTTTTGCTTGAACTTCATCACTGAATGTGGTGCGATAATTCGTAACTAAACTGACACCTTCAATCATGATGTCATAAGCTTTCCATTCATTACCGTTTAAATACATGCGATAATTTACTGCAATAGGTTGAACACCTGGTTGGAGAACTTCAGTTTTTACGATGACTTTTGTTGCGCCTTCTTCCATTTCAGAAGGTAAAAAACGAATTGACCACTCTTTAAATTCACTAAACGCACGCGAATAAGTCCGTACTAGTAATGTTTGGAATTCTTTTTTGAACCTTGTTTGTTCGTCAGGAGTCGCAGTTTTCCATATTTTTCCTAAAACTAGAGCAGAGATTTTATCAAAATCAACGTGCGGATAAATTGTTTGATCGACAAATTGCGTGACTTTGTTAAAATCTTTAATGAAGCCTTTATCTTGCATACGTTGTTGCAGTTTATCCGATGCTTCTGCTATAGACACTTGAGGAGCAGATAATTCAGAAGCCATAATATGAGTCAATGGCATTGCGCTAATAAATGTGGCTAACAGAACGGATAAGGTATAGTGCTTAATCTTCATAAAAACTCCCAAAAATAAGTATGAATAAAATGGTATATAATAGCATTAAATTTCCCGCAACACGCATGAGAAGAATGCGTAAAGATGATTTTTCTCGTCGGTTAATGCGAGAAAATACGTTAACAGTGGATGATTTAATTTATCCTGTTTTTGTTATTGAAGGGACGCAGCGTCGTGAGAGTATTGCCTCTATGCCCGATGTTGAGCGCTTATCATTAGATTTGCTCATTGAGGAGGCCAGAGAGCTTTATATATTGGGAATTCCAGCAATTGCTTTATTTCCAGTAGTTGCAATGGATAAAAAATCTGATGATGCAGCTGAAGCTTATCATCCAGATGGTTTAGTTCAGCGTGCGGTTAGAGCGCTAAAACAAGCAGTTCCTGAGTTGGGTATTATTACGGATGTCGCTTTAGATCCTTTTACTTCGCATGGACAAGATGGTTTGATTGATGCTAAAGGGTATGTGTTAAATGATGAAACCATTGCCGTATTAGTTAAACAGGCACTTTCTCATGCAAAAGCAGGAGCAGATATTGTTGCCCCGTCAGACATGATGGACGGGCGAATTGGTGCAATTCGTCAAGCACTTGAAGCGGAAAATTATTCACATACGCGAATTCTTGCGTATTCGGCTAAATATGCGTCAAGTTTTTATGGCCCTTTTCGTGATGCGGTGGGGTCTGCTGGCAATTTAGGTAAAGGTAATAAATATAGTTACCAAATGGATCCTGCCAACGCAGACGAAGCGTTGCGCGAGGTAGAGTTGGATCTGCAAGAAGGCGCCGATATGATTATGGTAAAACCGGGTATGCCTTATTTAGATATAGTTCGCCGTGTCAAAATTGAATTCGGTGTCCCGACGTTTGCTTATCAGGTAAGTGGTGAATATGCGATGTTAAAGGCGGCATCAATGAACGGTTGGCTTGATGAAAAGTCTGTGGTATTAGAATCCTTACTGGCTTTTAAACGGGCGGGAAGTGATGCGATTTTAACCTATTATGCAAAAACAGTTGCACGATGGTTACAGAATTAGACAAGCATTATGATGAAGATTCATCATCTCTAACTGGTATAGATGACCTTCATGGGGTAGAATTAACCCGATTATTTGTGATAATTATTAAATAAATGGAATAAAACAAATATAAAATTTGTTTTGAATTACCAAGAAATATGAAGCATAAAAGTTTATAAACTACTTAGAGGAGTTTTCTCCGTGAAAAAAATTAAGCAACTATTCGCTGGTGCTATGTTAACAACCTTGGGGTTGCCAATAGCACAGGCGGATTATGCCCTGAATTTAATGGAAGGGGTGACAAAAATCAGCAATGACATTTATGATCTACACATGCTTATCCTTTGGATATGTGTATTCATTGGTATTGCTGTTTTTGGGACGATATTTTATTCAATCTATCATCACCGCAAATCCAAGGGTCATGAAGCTGCCCATTTCCATGAACATACGACAGTGGAAATTATTTGGACAATCATTCCAACAATCATTTTAGTTGCCATGGCTATTCCAGCAACTAAGACAATGCTTGAGTTAGATAATGTTCAAGAGTCTGAAATGTCAATTAAAGTGACAGGAAAACAATGGTATTGGGATTATCAATATCTCGATAGTGGCGTTCACTTTGAAAGTCACTTAGATGAAATAAGTGAAAAATCACATCGTGGTCACACTATTGATCCCCACACAGTGCCAAATTATTTGTTAAGTGTTGATAGACCTCTAGTCATCCCAATTAACAAAAAAATTCGTTTTGTTTTTACATCTGCTGACGTTATTCATTCATGGTGGGTACCTGATTTAGGATGGAAAAAAGATGCAAATCCTGGTTTTATCAATGAGGCATGGACTTCTGTGCCAACGCCAGGCGTTTATCGTGGGCAGTGTACTGAATTATGCGGTCGTGATCATGGCTTTATGCCAATTGTTGTGGTTGCAATGAATCAAGGTGACTACGATAATTGGGTAAAAACGACTTTAGAGAAACAAAATGCGAAACCGGATTTAAGTGATCAATCACATGAACAATTGATGGCTAATGGTTCGAGCGTGTATTTGAAAAATTGCGTAGCATGTCATCAGATTGATGGTAAAGGTGTTGTTGGTAATTATCCTGCACTGCGTGGGAGTGCAAAAGTGACTGGTGGCGTTGATCCTTTAATAGGTTTCTTACAAGCAGGTACAAGTAAAATGCCTGCATTTGCTAAGTTAAAAGACAATGAATTAGCAGCTGTTATTACCTACATTAGAAACTCACCTGATATCGGTAATAAAGTGGGCGACGAAATCCAACCTAAAGCAATTACACCTGTTTATGATGACGATGAGTAATTAGTGCTTATTGGGCTTTTTTTAACTGTTTATTGAGGTATTAAAGTATGTCTGCTGTCACAGCTGAACATGATCATGACGATCATCACCATGATGATCACGCTCACGGTCCAGAAAAAGGATGGTTGCGTTGGGTTGTTACCACGAACCATAAAGATATTGGTACGTTATATTTGGTATTCGCACTAGTCATGTTTTTTGTGGGTGGTACGATGGCGATGATTATTCGTGCTGAATTGTTTGAACCTGGAATGCAGTTTGTTGATCCACAATTTTTTAATTCAATGACCACCATGCACGCACTTGTGATGGTTTTTGGCGCTGTCATGCCCGCCTTTGTTGGTTTGGCTAATTGGATGGTGCCTATGATGATTGGCGCGCCTGATATGGCGTTGCCACGCATGAATAATATGAGCTTTTGGTTGCTTGTGGCGGGTATTTTATTACTTGCTTCTACTTTATTCATGGAAGGTGGTGCACCTGCAGGTGGCTGGACTTTGTATCCGCCATTAGTATTGCAAACAGGTAAAGCACTTCCGTTTGCTATATTCTCAGTGCATTTACTTGGTATATCTTCAATTATGGGGGCAATTAACATTGTTGCTACTATTTTGAATATGCGTGCCCCTGCAATGACATTAATGAAAATGCCAATGTTCGTTTGGACATGGTTGATTACGGGTTTCTTATTGATTGCGATTATGCCAGTTTTTGCTGGTGCAGTGACCATGTTGTTGACGGATAAATTCTTTCATACTAGCTTCTTTGATGCGGCGGGTGGCGGTGATCCGGTTCTTTATCAGCACATTTTCTGGTTCTTTGGTCACCCTGAAGTTTACGTAATGATTTTGCCAACATTTGGCGTGGCATCAACGATTATTCCAGTATTTGCGCGTAAGCCATTATTTGGTTACAGTTCGATGGTGTATGCGACGGCGGCGATTGCATTCTTGGCGTTTATTGTTTGGGCGCATCATATGTTCACTGTTGGGATGCCAATCTCAGGTGAGTTGTATTTTATGTATGCAACGATGTTGATTGCTATTCCAACAGGTGTGAAAGTATTTAACTGGACTGCAACGATGTGGAAAGGCGCAATGACATTTGAAACACCCATGTTGTTTTCCATTTCTTTTGTTGTGCTGTTTACATTAGGTGGTTTCACCGGATTGATGATGTCAATTGCACCTGCCGATTTCCAATATCATGATAGTTATTTTATTGTTGCACATTTTCATTACACATTAGTTCCTGCATCTGTTTTTATGATTATGGCAGCAGGATATTATTGGATGCCTAAATGGACAGGGCATATGTACAACGAGAAAATTGGGCAATTGCATTTCTGGTTATCTGCAATTTCAGTTAATATTTTGTTTTTCCCACAACATTTCTTGGGATTAGCAGGTATGCCACGTCGTATTCCCGATTATGCTATTCAGTTTTCTGATTGGAATATGATTTCAAGTATTGGTGGATTTATATTCGGCGCAAGTCAATTATTATTCCTATACATTGTTGTGGATACGATTAAAGGCGGAACAGGCGAAAAAGTC
>Ga0114974_10001482_pt1 | contig 18572 bp, 22 predicted proteins | sample S_130206_EF_Meta_FD_87318 | JGI IMG/M metagenome (GOLD analysis project Ga0114974, IMG submission 87318) | Freshwater microbial communities from Lake Simoncouche, Canada to study carbon cycling - S_130206_EF_MetaG | ecosystem: Environmental > Aquatic > Freshwater > Lake | place: Lake... | reverse complement strand
ATCAAAAAACCATCAAAAAACTTTCCACAACTTGTATATGTTACTGGCGTTACAACAACTCCAGGAACTCCAGCCTATCAAAAAACTTCAAAGTCTTTGCAAGCATCAGTAAACACATCTATTTATTCAGAACTAGTTGACACCGAAGAGGTTAAAGATGTTATTTTTTGGTTGTATTCAGATGTTGGGGAAACTGCTCCAACTTCAATAGATGATGGAGACTGGAAGTTTTTAGACTTTGACTTTAGCCATGCTACTGGAAATATTAGTGGATGGGATAGAGCTAAAGGACAAAATATTTATCAGCCAAGTGAAATTATAAAATATTATTTGCCAAATAAGACAAAGCTTGGTGATTTTCCTTTTAAAAATAATGGAGTCCTTGGAGTCACAAAAATTTTTGACAATGCAAACTCTAAACAAAACATTCAGCCAAGCCAAACCAAAGCTCCAACATACTTTTATGTTTGTTTTGTGCTAGTAAGATTTACTTTAAAAAATAACGAATGGATAAGTCAGTGGCTTGTGGAAGAACCCCTAACTAACGGAAAGCCTCAAATATCACAAATTATGTCAGCAGGGGTGGCATAATGTCAAATCAAAGACTGGTTCCTGTTTATGGTTTTCAGCAAGAAGATGCCTCCCTAGAATTGCTATCTGATCAGCTCTCATCTATGAATTTTGATGGCGCAATAACTAGAGTTTATGTGCAAAAAGCTGTCTCTTCTGTTGTCCCAGGAGATGCTATTCATTTTTCTTCGTCACAACAAGATGAAGTTGTTCCAGTCCTAGTATCATCTGTTGAATTAAATGACTCAGAAGATCCCTTATATCAAACAAATCCGATGTATTTTATTTATTATATTGATGAAGAAGGGGAAGACCAGTCTTATAGCTTAGGCGCAGTAACAACAGATGGTGGTTATGTTGGAACAGAATTAGTTTACACTTCATATGAAGATCCAACAACAATAGATGTTGGTACTTCTGGTTGGACAATAACAAAATATGGAAATGCGGTATTTTCAAATGTTTTTACCAGAGGTACAATAGAGGCAACTGCTGGAAAAATTGATGGAATTTTAACCATCGGTTCTGATAATAATACTGCTATTCAACTTGGAAAAGGAATATCAATTCCTGGGGATACAAATGTTTATAATGGTCTTGTTATAAATGATACAAATTATTTTGTTACAAAAGAATTAGCCTCGTCAACATATACTATTTCTTCTGCAACTACTGCAACGGAATCTGTTAGTTCTGGGTTAAGCCTTGTTACGTTTACAATAAATAGCCACGGATTATTTACAAATGCTACTGGATCAAAAATTGTTAGACTTTTTGGCTTTACTGGAGGTCTAGTTTCATTAAATAATAGTTGGACTTTAAATACTTCAAGTACAAATACTGTTACGGTAATTGTTCCAAGAATTACCGCAGGAACATATAGTGGTCTTACAGCACAGTTAGAGCAAGATGGAATTGCTATTAGAAAGTCTGTAACATCCGCCGTTGTTTCTGATGTTGCTAATGTTACAAATACAAATATTACATTTACAACTTCAGCAAACCACAACTTTGTTGCAAATAATTCTGTAAATATTTCTAGTCTTCCCAGTAATCTAGAAAATGTAAATGGAAACTTTACAGTTTCTTCAGTAACAGCAAATACCTTTACTATTAAAAATGTTACTGTAACTGGCACATCGCCATATACTGGACTTTCTGGATCGGTATTTAAACTTTTTAATACAGAAAGATCTGTGTTTAATGTTGGCAGCGGAACAAACTTTATGAATTATGACTCAGCTACTGACCTTCTTCAAGTGACTGGAAAAATTGTTTCAGGTAGTGGCTCTATTGGTGGATGGAATTTAGAACCAACAGAATTTTATTCTGGAACAGGTTCTTCTAGAATAGCTTTTAATAGTTCAACTGGTGTAATTGCTATTGGAACAGGAAATCATGGGTCTGCAGATACTGGATTTTATGTAGATAAAACTGGAAAGTTTTCTTTATCAAATCAATTAATTTTTAATCCAGGAAATGGTGTAGGGTCATCTTTTAACACAACTGGAACATTTACTACTTCTGCAGCAACAATTACAGTTCCTTCTGGATTAACAATTATTAAAGGAATGACGGTAACTGGAACAGGAATTGACACAAATACATATGTAACAAATGTTTCTGGAACAACTATAACTATTAGCAAAACCCCACTTTCTAATCAAACTGGCGTAGCACTTACTTTTGTTCTAGATGACTTTGCTGAACTTCAGGTAGTCGGAAGAATTAAAGGTGTTATTGATTCCACACAAATTATTGGTAGTCCAAGATTATCAACAACAATTTCTCAAGTTGTTGTTTCTGGAACATCTCCAAATCAAACAGCAGTCATTACAACTTCTGGTCATGCGTTCATTGCTAATGAAAAAATTCTTATTGAAAGTCTTCCAGTAACTGCTGGATTAAATAATTTAAATAGAGTAGAAGGATTTGTTATTGCCACAGTTACAGATAGTGTAACTTTATCTATAAGTTTATCTGGAGTTACTGGAGTAACATCAACAACTACATCAGGATTATCTGGTGTAGCAACATTAAGAGAATTAACTATGGGCTTGCATCCACAAGAAGGAACAGGAACCACATATCAGCACTCACAGGGTACGGGAATTAGACTAGATAAATATAATTGGTGGTTTACAAACAATCAATTCCGTGTTGGAACCTCTGGATCATTTTTTAATTGGAATGGGTCAAAGTTTAATATTCAAGGTGGTGGCGACAAGACACTTTCGCTTTCTGTTGGTGCATTAAACTCAGATAATTCATTTTCAATCTATACAACTTCTGTTGGATCTCCATCCTATGCAAATGCAAATACACCATTTTATGTAGATGGAACTGGTAAGTTTAGCTTAGGTTCTGCTCTTACTTGGGACGGATCAACTCTTACTATTTCTGGCTCAAGTTCTGGCATTCAACCAGGAAACGGTGTTGAGGTAAATGGATCAAATCAAATTACACAAATTTCAGGAGACAGAATTAGAACTGGAACTATTGAATCATTTGGATATAGTTATACTTCTGGAAACTTTTCAACAGTAGGCACACAGCTTAATTTAACTGATGGATTACTTAGATCAAAAAATTTCTCCATAGATTCATCAGGGAATGCATTTTTTAAAGGAGATATAACTGGTGCTTCTGGAACATTTAGTGGGTCATTAAGTGCTGTAACTGGATCATTTAGTAATTTGACTGCAAGTGGAAAATTAACTGCAAATGGTTCTACAGAAATTGGTAATAATCTTAGAGAAGCTGCTAATTATTCTGGAATAGCAATTAGTAATTTAGATTGGCATAATTCTTGGCTAAGAAGAGATAACGGAAGCATCTATTTTAAAGCTGGTGCAACAACAGGATTAGCTCCATATATTCAAATGGATACTTCTGGAACATCGGCTATTGTTTTTCCAAACTTTTCTGTAAACTCCGCTGGAACAGTTTCTGTTACTGGAGCAATTAATGCTTCTTCTGGATCATTTAGTGGGTATGTTTCTACATCTTCTGGAGCAAGGTTTGGAACAAATGTAAGTAGCACAAATGATGGTTTATGGCTAAATGCCAGTAACTATTTTCTATTTAATGGAACAGTAGCAACTTTTCGAGTTGGTAGCAGTACAGCTGCATTTGTACAAATACAAAATTCAGACGCTAGTACAAGACTTCAAGTTGATACTACTAACAGCACATATGCTGTTGAAATTGGTGGTTCTTTAAGAGTAAATGGAACAAGTGCTTATATCTACGGAGATCTTATTGGTACTGCTTCAAATGCAACAAACGCAGGTGCTCTCGATTCGATTAACTCCACATCATTTTTAAGATCAGATGTTTCAGATAGTTTTACTGGACAAGTTTTAACAATTAATAATCCTAATGTTACTGAAAGTTTTTATTTTAGCTATTCTGGTGCAGAGCCAATGTTGCAAACAACTGGTACAAATAACTTGTACGGAACTATTGGGACATCAACAGATGCAATATATTTTGCAAATTTTAATAACTTAAGAGTAGATAATGTCAATGTTACTTCAGATACTAGAACTAAAAAGGATGTTTCAGACTCAGATCTTGGAATAGATTTTATTAATAATTTAAGACCAGTAAAGTTTAAAAAGATAGATGGCAAAAAGAAAATATTTAATGAAGACGGTTCTGTTCAGGAGTTTACTCCAGGAACAAGATGGCATTATGGTTTTATTGCACAGGAGCTTAAAGAAGAATTAGATTCTTTGGGTGTAGACTCTTCAATGTGGGCTTTGGAAGATAATGAAGAATTTGAAGGTGGATTACAAACAATTAACTATTTAGAAATGATTTCTCCAGCAATTAAAGCAATTCAAGAACTTTCAGAAACCGTAGAAATATTAAAAAATAGGCTTGCAGCATTAGAATCATAATGCTATAATATAGAAAAGACAAATAGGAGAAATTATGTCACAAGATAAGACCCTTGAACTAGTTGTTCAAGAATTGCAAAACCGTATCGGTCAAATTACTAGCCAATATGAAACACAAATGGCTGTACTTAAGGCACAGGCACAACAGGCTATTGAAGCAAAGGATGCAGAAATTGCTTCTCTTCAAACTCCAGCCAAAGAAGAAAAGTCTAAGTAATGGCAACTCCCTTAAGCGATGGTAATCCGTTAACATATGATTGGTTAAACCTACTTGTAGGAGAAATCAACACGTTATCTTCTTCATCTGCTTTGGGTAGAAACAATGTAAAACTTCAAGTTTTGCCAAATCACTTTTCAACCAATGTTTCAACCAATACAATTAATCTTGTAACTGGAGCAGCAACACTAAGTCTTGGAAAAGGTAAAACTCGTGTTAAATCTTCACCAGTAAAGTTTAAAACACCGTTTCTTTCAGATGATGTTCTTGTTGTAGCAAATGTTAACTACAAGGGAACTGATCCTGGAGTAGATGCAGTTTGCTGGGTTACAAATATTGATGAGACAGGTTGCCAATTCTGGGTAAGACGCTTTGACTCACCAGACAAAAATCAAACAACCAAGGTAACTATTAACTATATTGCTATTGGTAAAGCTAAAACATTAAGCGTATAAAGCTATTGACATACCACAGTTACTTTGATAAACTGGGGTACTGCCATTTTTTGGCATAAACAAAAGGATTAAAATGACAAACGATTTAAAGTGGATGCTATCCTCTGACCAGCAATTCCCATATCAAGATGATAAAATGATTGAGCTATGGTTTAAGGTTATGAGATGGTTCAAGCCAGATGTTGTGGATTACTTAGGTGATACCGATGATCAGGCTTGCTATAGCAAGTACACAGAAGGACGTTCAGCAGAGTTTTTAAAGATGCATAAAGATAATGAGGGTAATGCAATAGTACCCCTTATGCAGCATGAAGCAAAATTAGCAAGAGATTTTTATACCAAGACTCGAAAAGTAGCAAGAAATGCACAACTATTTTCAGCACTTGGAAATCACGATATTCGTGTGTTTGATTATGTAGATGCAAAACTTCCAGACTATATTGAAGTAACTACACCAGAATCTTTGTGGAACTTAGATAGCCTTGGCTATGATTATATTTATTACAATCAACCTCCTGCACACCGCTTTGGGGATATTCACGTTCATCACGGTAATGCTATTTCACAAAACGCAGGTGAGTCAGTTCGTAAAGATGTAGATAATTTTGGTGTATCTTTAATTCGTGGACACTCACATCGTGCAGGTGTATACTTTAATACCTATGAACTTAGAAACGGTGGCAAAGGTGAAACCCTAAGAGGATATGAGCTTGGTCATATGTGTGATGAAAAGTCTAAAGGAATGATGTATACAAATAACCATAATTGGCAGAAGGCATTTGCTATTGCACATATTGAAAATGGAGTATATCCACATATTCAACTTGTTCATGTGTCTCCTGACTATGCATGTGTAGTAGATGGCAAGTACTTTAAGGTTTAATACTATGCTATCATTTAACAATGAAATGCAAACTATGCAAAGGCAAGGTGATGGTAGATAGGGTATTTTCCAGTCACACCCATATAGAATTATTCTGTATGACTTGTGGGAAAAGATGGTCCTTCCATCACCCAAGCAACCATTCACCGTTTGTAAAATGGCTATATCAAAAAGAAAACGAACTGTCGAAGAAGACCTCGAACAGTTAAAATCACCACAAAGAAGACTATGTTTTCTTAATGATGAACTTCATAAAATTATACATATTGATCGTGTAAATAATATTGTAAGAACTTATAATTATGTTCAAGACAGGCAGATGGCTTATCTTTATACAGATTATAAAAAGCTTAGATCACCTGCTTATTCCATCAGACTTGTTGGAAAGCTATTAAGTCGAAGTCCAGACTCAATAAGAAAAGCAATTAGGCGTGGTGATGTTAAAAAGCCATACCTTATGGATCAATATGTTCACGGTGTATATTATTTCTGTGAAACAGATATCTATAATCTAAGAGACTTCTATGCAAGTTGGCATACAGGAAGACCTAGAAAAGATGGTTATATTACACCAAGATATGATGTGCCAACAAAGAAAGAATTAGATGCACTTCTAGGCAAGTCTGAAATGCTGTATATTAAAAATAAAAATGGGGATTTTATTCCTGTTTGGAAAGCAGAGGATTTTTAATGGCAAAGGGTAGACATTCTCGTAAAAATAAACCACAAGAAGAAAAGGGCTTTACAAACCTGCAGGAAGATGCTATCCTTTACTCTATGATATGTTTGGAAGAAGCATTTATGATAGCCAAAAAACGCAAAGATGTTCAGTCATTGATTTCCCTTGCCGACAAATGGTATGGTATTGCTCAGGCATTTGAAGTGGTAGATGATAAAAGATCAATGATTGGTTTTGGAGCAGGAGCAGGAAATGAGTAATACCGTTGTTAAGGTTAATCTAAAGTTTGTAAGAAACTTAGGTAACTATGAAAGTATGCACGTTGAACTTGGTGTAGAAGATTGGGTAAGAGATACCGATGCTAATACCGATGCTGCAATGAATAGAGTTTTTGAGTTTGTGGAAAGCAAACTTATTGAAAAGGTTAATGCGTTAGAAAAGGATCTAAAGCAGTGACAAAAAGTGAGGCAAACCTAGCTTTTGCATTACTCACATATTATGCAAATAAGTTTGAAGATAGATATGGCAAGAAGCCAAACATAAATAAGTATAAAGAAAAATGGGCTGCCTCATCTATCCTAGAAGACTTTGAGTTTGACAATGCTAAGTTAATTATTGATTACTACTTTACTCTATCTAAAGAAGGACACCCACTTTCGTGGCTATTCAATAATTTTGATAAGTTAAAAGATTCAGTAGAAGCAAACGAGCAAGATAAAATATTAAGAGCAGAGCGTAGAGCACAGACAATAAAGTTGAGAGAAGAGTGGTTAAATGGGAATGCGTGAAGAAGTAGAAGTAATCTCTTCTGTATGCGAGAATAAAGATATCCACGTTCTTTTTGAAAACAATGTGGACTATATGATGCAGTCCTGCGGTGATGTATGGGACTTTGTAAAAGAATATTATAATGAAACTCGTCAAGTACCGCCATCAGATCTTTTGCAAACACGCTTTCGTGATTTTGACACAGTGCAAGATCCAGCACCAACTATCTATGCGGTTAATAGATTAAAAGAAACATTTCTAGATGAGTCACTAAGGACAACAGTTCGTAAAGCTGCACAGTTCCTTCAAGATAATCAATCTGGCAAAGCACTAAACACTATGTCTGCTGACATATCCTCACTTGCTAGAATTACTGCAAGGGTTAGAGATCTTGATGTAACAGATGTTGATGATGCATTACAATACTTTGAAAAGACTCGTCAGTCAGCAATGAATGGTGATATTGGTATTAGATCTGGCATTGCTGCATTTGATTTGTGCTTGCCTATGGGTATTGCTAAAGGTCAGTTAGGTGTGTTGCTTGCATATCCTGCTATTGGTAAGTCTTGGATGGCTTTGTTCTTGGCTGTAAAGGCTTGGCAGAATGGTCGTGTGCCAATGATCTTGTCTCTAGAAATGACAGAGCAAGAAGTTCGTAATCGCATCTTTACAATTATTGGTAATGGTAAGTGGTCACATCGTGCTATTAGTTCAGGTCGTGTAAACAATGATGAGTTTAAGGAATGGGCTGAGGGAAACTTAGTTGATAAGCCACCATTTAAGATTGTGTCAAATGACGGTGGTAGTGAAGTCACTCCTAATGTTGTTAGAGCAAAGATTGATCAGTATAAGCCTGATATTGTATTCATTGATTACTTGCAACTTATGCAAGACAATGCAGGAACTAGTTCTAATGAAACAGTTAAGATTAAGAACTTGTCAAGAGAGTTAAAACTATTAGCAATCTCTGAGCAAGTTCCAATCATTGCTATTGCTTCTGCTACCCCAGATGATGCAAGTGACTTAGAGAGCGTTCCACAACTTGGACAGGTGGCTTGGTCACGTCAGATAGCCTACGATGCAGACTGGGTATTAGCATTTGGTCGTAAGCAAAACACAGGTGTTCTAGAGGTGGCGTTTAGAAAGAATCGTCACGGTTTCTTAGGAGACTTCTATATAGATGCAGACTTTGATAGTGGTAAGTTTGAGGAAATGATGGACCCTGCAGACCTATTGTAATCTATAATGGTTATATGGAGTTCGCAGGACACAAGAAAATTAAAGAGTTTACCATAGATGGTCAGATCTATGATGAAGCTGATGTAATGCGTTTGAAAGAAAAGTATAACTCCATAATGGATCATTATCTTAGAAGTCAGGGATATGTTCCACATTTAGACCTTGACATAGTTTTTACTATAGATTATAATGGTAACTGGTTCGACTTTAAAATAACAATGTACGGTATTTATTTAGGAAAGGCAAAAGCAAAATGCTATATGGGAATAACAGGAAGCAAGCTAATTCCAATGACTCCTATGACCCAGAGCAAGTCAGAGAAATCATCACATCGTGTGGAGTCTCAATAGGCACTGAGTTAGATACTCACTTTTTAGTTTTCTGCCCGTTTCACAATAATCGTAATACTCCAGCGTGTGAAGTAGACAAAGAAAAAGGTTTGTTCCTTTGTTTTTCCTGTGGAGAAAATGGAACTATCCTAGACTTTGTAATGCGTACAACAAACAGAACCTACTTTGAGTCTGCTAGAATTATTTCTAATGCTGCAAAGGCAGGAGACTTTGTTCAAAAGATTGACAAGTCAATTATTCCAAAAGAAGAGTTTAATAAGTTTGATGATGCCACAATAGAACGCTTGCACACTTCCCTGATGCAAGACAATAAGGCTATCTCATATTTTACTGGTCGTGGCATTACAAAGAAAGCATCAGAGTTTTTTAAACTTGGATATTCAGATAAACAAGATATGGTTACAGTTCCAGTATATTCTCATACAGGAGTTTGCGTAGGCTTTGTTGCAAGATCGGTAGAGGGAAAAGCATTTAAAAACTCTACAGGTTTGCCAAGAAGTAAGGTATTGTTTAATCTTAATAACTGCAAGTTCCAGGACATTGTAGTTGTAGAATCATCCTTTGATGCTATCCGTTTATGGCAATTAGATATACCTGCCGTAGCAACGCTAGGAGCAAATGTAGGCACAGTTCAGTTAGCCCTGCTAAATAAGTATGCCAATACAGTTATCGTTGCTCCTGATGGAGATGAGGCTGGTAATGAGATGGTATCCAAGCTTATTAGAGGTCTTGCTGGTAAAGATATTAGAGTAATGCAAATACCAGAAGGTAAAAAAGATATTGGTGATATGACAGATGAAGAAATAAATAATGCATATTCACAGATAAAAGCACTTGACTTAGCACTCAATATCTGATAAAATGTTTTAACAGACCCACTTATGGGGTCAAATATTAAGGAGAAATATTATGGCAAGTATTACAGGATTAGCAAATATCCAAAAATTAATCGAACGTCCATCTCATTCAGATGGTCCAAAGGCTCGCTGGCTAAAGTTAGAAGATGGTCAGTCAGTTAAGATTCGTTTTCTAAACGAAGTAGATCCAGATTCAAAGAGTTACAGTAAAGAAATGGGTCTAGCGATTGTTATCGCAGAACATACAAATCCAAAGGATTATCGCCGTAAGGCTCTTTGCTCTATGGAAGAAGAGGGCAAGTGCTATGGCTGCGAAATGCACAGGCGTGATCCAAAGGCTGGTTGGAAGGCTCGTCTTCGCTACTACACTAACGTGTTAGTAGATGAAGGTAATGGCGAACAATACACAGCTATTTGGTCTCAAGGTGTTGGTCCAAAGTCACCGACTACAACAACGATCATTGAGTATGCTTCTGACACTGGGGGAATTTCCAATGTCATCTGGAGACTAAAGCGTAATGGTACAGGTACTCTTACAAGCTATTCACTGTTCCCTGTTGCAACAGATGAGAAGCCTTTTGATTTCACAGGTATTGAGACCTATGAACTTGAAAAGACAGCAACTCGTCAAGTTAAGTATGCAGAGCAAGAGTCATTCTTTATGGGTCTTGAAACTGAGGAAACAGCAAGTGCATCTGTAGAGTGGTAAATCCCACTTGACAGACTTGGGGGCGGTAGGCTATAATTGCTTATCGCCCTCACTAATTTTATTGGAGAAAAATGTATCATAATCATCATTCGCATTCTTACTATAGTTTGCTTGATGGCTTCTCCTCACCAGAAGAACTTCTCAAACGTGCAGAAGAGGTGGGTATGACTGCTTTATCGCTTACAGATCATGGAACTTTAAGTGGTCACAGAGACTTTCTTATTGCTGCAAAAGACACAAAGGTAAAACCAATACTTGGTCTTGAAGCGTACTTTACTACAGACAGATTAGATAAGCGTTCTAAAAAAGAGCGTGGCGAAGATGAGCAAGTTTACAATCACCTTATTGTTTTAGCAAAGAATGAAAACGGTGTTCAGAACTTATCTAAACTGTCTGAGATTGCTTGGAACGAAGGTTTCTTTAATAAGCCTAGAATAGACTTTGAGATACTAGAAAATTATTCATCAGACCTTATCATTGCATCAGGATGTATGAACGGTATTATTGCCAAAGCTATTCAGAATGATAATATGGAACTTGCTAGAAAGCACACAGACTGGTTCAAGCAGGTATTCAAAGATGATTTCTATATGGAATTACAACCACATAATCCATATGAACTTAATGCACAGATGCTTAAACTGGCAGATGAAATGGGTGTTAAGTCAACAGTGACACTTGACTGTCATTATGCATCTCCAGAAGATCGGATTGCAGAAGAAATTATGCTTATCCTTGGTACACATCCTAACATTCGTAAAGAAGCAAAGTTTGATGATAGCCGTAAGATCAAAGATTTAATTGAACGCTTAGATTACTTGTATGGTGATCGCTTTATGTCTTTTAAAGACTTAGAGATATTCTTAATGGGATATAAAGATATTCGCCAGATGATGATTGACCAAGGTATTGATCGTGATGATTTGTATGAAAACTCTTTGGCTATATCTGATAAGATTGAGTCTTATGAAGTTAAAAAGGGATTAGATTTATTACCTGCAGACTATACCGATCCAGACCACCAACTTGAAAAGATAACTATGGTTGGACTTGCAAAGCGTGGGCTTGCAGATAATCCAGATTATGTTGCTCGTATAACTGAGGAACTTGAAATCATTAAGTCTAAAAACTTTTCTTCATACTTTATTGTAGTTGCAGATATGATTAACTGGTCAAAGAATAATAATATTCTTGTTGGTCCAGGAAGAGGTTCTGCTGCAGGTTCCTTAGTTTGTTATGCACTTGGAATTACAGAGGTTGATCCAATTAAATATGGATTGTTGTTCTTCCGATTTATTAATCCAGAGCGTGATGATTTCCCTGACATTGATACAGACTATGAAGATCGTTATCGTGGAAAGGTAAAAGAATATCTTTCAGAACAATACCAACACGTTGCTTCTATTGCAACCTTCCTTACATTTAAGGATAAGGGTGTTGTTAGAGATGTTGCAAGAGCTTTTCACGTTCCGCTTCCAGAAGTAAATAAAGCATTAAAGGGTATTGAAACTTGGGATGAGTTTATGTCTAGCACAATCTCAAAAGACTTCCGTGATAAATATCCAGAGGTCGTAAAGTATGCAGGTAAGTTGCGTGGACGTATTCGTGGTACTGGAATGCACGCTGCTGGTATTGTTGCATCTAAGGATGCTATTTGGAAACACGCACCTATGGAAACTCGTAAAGATACACAGTCAGATGATCGTGTACAAGTTGTTGGTATGGATATGGAGCAGGTAGCAGATGTTGGTCTTATTAAGATTGATGCTCTTGGTCTTAAAACATTAGCAGTTATTCACGATACCTTAGATATGGTTAAAGAACGTAAGGGTAAAGACATAGACCTTTCTAGTCTTACTCTAGATGATAGAGAAGTTTATGCAGACCTTACTGCAGGATTTACAAAGGGTGTGTTCCAAGCAGAAGCAACTCCCTACACAAACCTATTGGTAAAAATGGGTGTCTATACCTTTGACGAACTTGCTGCTTCAAATGCTTTAGTTCGTCCAGGAGCTATGAATACTATTGGTGCAGAGTATATTAAACGCAAAAAGGGTAAAACTCCAGTGAAATATATTCACGACATCGTAAAGGACTTTACTCAAGATACTTATGGGTGTATCCTTTATCAGGAACAGGTTATGCTTGCTTGTGTTCATCTTGGCGGAATGACTATGGCAGAAGCAGACAAGGTTCGTAAAATTATTGGTAAGAAAAAAGATGTAAAGGAGTTTGACAAGTATCGTGAACAGTTTGTTAAGGGTGCTTCAAAGCACATTACAGAAAAGCAAGCACAGGGTTTATGGCACGACTTTGAGGCACACGCAGGTTATTCCTTTAATAAGTCCCACGCTGTTGCTTATTCTATGCTTAGTTATTGGTCTGCTTGGCTAAAGCGGTACTACCCACACGAGTTTATGTATTCACTTCTTCGTAATGAAAAGGATAAGGATACTAGAACAGACTACCTAATTGAGGCAAAGCGAATGGGAATTACAATCAAGCTCCCACACGTTAATGAATCAGATATTGACTTTACTCTAGAGGGTGATGCAATTAGGTTTGGTTTAGGAAACATTAAGTTTATTTCAGAAAACATTGGAAGTAAACTTATTGCAAGTAGACCATTTGATTCCTTTGATCATTTAAAGACACTTGCAAGTACAAAGGGTTCTGGAATAAATAACAGAGCAATAGAGGCATTAAATAAGATTGGTGCTGCTGCATTTAACGATAACTTAAGGATTGGAAATGAAAAAGAAAATTACTACGAGTACCTTAACATACCTGAGTTTACTAGTGATATCCCTCGTTGGATTGAAGCATATGCAAAACCGCTTGAAGATTACTCAGAAGAAGGATCGTTCCTTGTCCAAGCAATGGTCAAGTCCATCAAAAGAGGAGACGGATGGAGTCGTATCGAAATCGTTGACAAGACTGGCTCTGTTGGGATATTTGACAGATCGGACACGGTAATTGAACCAGGAAAAATCTATATCTTTTTAGTAGCAGATAATCGTATTGGTGCATATGCAACAGCAGAAGACCTTAAGAATACAGATGATCCTTTTATCAAATACTTACAAGCAAAAACAATGACATTGGGTGATGGAGAATTTTTTACTATTAGCTTCACGCCAAGAAAGACAAAGGCTGGTCAGAAAATGGCAAATGCTGTCCTTGCAGATAAGGACAAAGAACTGCACTCTGTAGTTATTTTTCCAACAATGTATGGTCAGGCTTTATCAAATATGAAACCAGGCGGTAGATGTAAGCCAATATTACAAGAAACAACATCAGGAAGTACCACAGTAAAGGAGTTTGAGAGAGTATGAACCTAGATAATTTAGCAAGAAGCGTACACCATAATGCAACAGAAAAAGGCTTTTGGGATTATATGTATTCCAATGTAGAGCCAGTTGGAGATACCTTTGTTTTCTTTGCAAAACAAATAGCAATGATCCACTCTGAGGCAACAGAAGTATTAGAAGCACTAAGAAAACAAAAGGGTGCAGGAGAAGTTACAGAAGAACTAGCAGACATTATCATTCGTGTAGTTGACCTATATGAAGGGTTACTAATGGCTGGCGAAGCAGCAGGTTCTTTAGAAGACATTGTAACAAAGAAGACAATCGCCAATAGCCAACGCCCAAAAATGCATGGCGTATTGGGATGATATAATAGATGCTTAGAAAAGATAATGGAGATATAAATGACAACAACTATTGAGGATATCCTATCAAGGTTAGATCCAAAGACAAGAAAACGTGTACAACAAGCAACTGAAGTTGAGATTGAAAGACAACCAACACCAAGCCTAAGTCTTAATGTTGGATTAAAAGGGGGTCTTGCTTATGGTCGTCAAGTTCTTATTTGGGGAAACAAGTCTGCAGGAAAATCATCTTTCTGTTTGCAAATGATTGCACAGGCTCAAAAAGAAGGTAAGACTTGTGCTTGGATTGACTCAGAGCAGTCATACTCACCTGAATGGGCTACAAAACTAGGTGTTGATTCTGAAAAACTTATTTATTCACCTGCAAAAACCATTAACGATATGGTTGATGTTGCAGTAGACCTAATGAATGCAGGAGTTGATTTAATTGTAGTTGATTCTATCTCTGCACTACTTCCTGCTATCTACTTTGAAAAAGATGGTAATGAATTAAAAGAACTACAAGACACCAAGCAGATTGGTGCAGAAGCAAAGGATATGACACACGCAGTTAAGATGCTTAACTATGCAAACAAAAATACTTTGCTTGTTCTTATTTCACAACAGCGTAATAGTTTTGGTGGAATGCACGCAACTCATATCCCTACTGGTGGTATGGCTGTTAAGTTTTTTTCAAGCACCATCGTAAAGTTGTGGTCAAGCGAATCAGAAGCCAGTTCTATTAAAGACAAGGTAACTGTTGGAGACCGTCTGATTGAGCAAAAGGTTGGTCGCCCAGTTAACTGGACTATTGACTATAACAAGACTGGACCACAGTTTATTGGTGGATCATATGACTTCTACTTTCAGGGAGATCACGTTGGTGTAGACACCATCGCTGACCTAGTTGATACAGCAGAGCTTATGGGTATCATTGAACGTGGCGGTGCTTGGTATACAGTTCTAGAAGAGCGTTTACAAGGACGAGCAAAAGTGGTAGAATATGTTAGAAAAAATAAAGAAGTGTTTGACACTTTAGAAAGTATGGTGTATTCAAAGTTATGATAAACCCAAATGATTTTATAAAGACTACTCCAAAGCAGGAAGAGCCAAAAGAAGAATTAAATACAGTTGGTGGCACATTCATTTGTCAAGAATGCCTTGTGCCAGTTAAAGAGGCTATCTTAGATGAAGATACAATGACTTTAACATACACCTGCAATGATGGACACGCTAATGAGGCAACGATTTGAGTGAAGCAGCAGAACTAAAACGTATTGGTGCTAAAGCACATAAAAACTCTGGTCGTGGTCAATATTATAAGGGTGATGGCAATACAGATGAGTTTATTGTAGATGTAAAAGAAGCAGGTAAAAGCTTTACTCTTAACCAAGATGTATGGGCTAAGATCGTCACAGACACTCTCAGAACGGATAAAACAAAATATCCTGCCTTACTACTGGCTATTGGGGAAACACAAAAGATAAGATTAGCAGTCATTGAATGGGCTGCCCTAGAAGATTTAATGGAGAGAGCAAATGGAATCAACCCTTGAGTTTATTAGTCAAGTAACAGAGTTTAATGATCTGCATGAGTTTATGGCAGATCCAGAACTTGATGAAGCATTGGCATTGATTGTAAAGATTATGATGAAGCCAGATATTCCATCTGTTCAAGCAGTTGCTTTAATTGGAAAACTTCAAGCAATGTCTGCTAAGTTTGCTATTCTTGCAACTTATTATACAACGATTGCAAAAGGTCCATCAGGAAGTGTAAACAACACAAAGAAGAATGTATACTATACAATGAAAGAATCAATAGATAAAATCGTAGATGCCTTAAAGTATCTTGCACGATACAACTTAGGAGCATAGAATGGCTAAAAATTTAATAGGAAGTCTAGTAACAAAACCAAGAGATACAAAGTTAGATGCAAAGAAATACCGTCTTGCATTAGGCAAGGCATATCTAGCAGGTAAGAATGGTATTCAGTTTACAACAAAGAAAACATTTTCACCGTCCACCGTTGGTTATGGTTATGGAACTTGTCCAAGATACTGGAATCTTGCATTTAGTGGTGTAGAGTTTAAAAATAGTTTTAATGCTCAAGGTATGGCTGCAATGAATGCAGGTACACAAGCACACGACCGTATTCAGGCTGCTATGGGTAAGATGGAGTATGGAAAGTTAGTTGAACTTGAGCGTGAAGTAAAAGTAATTGATCCACCTATTCGTGGTTTTGCAGATGCAATTATTGAGATTGACGGTGAAGAGATCGTTGGTGAAATCAAAACAGTTAAGTCTGAAGGTTTTGATATTCGTAAAGATACTTCTACTGGTGCAGATAGTCACGTTGTTCAGTTATTGATTTATATGAAAGCTATGGACATGAATGAAGGTTTCTTCCTTTATGAAAATAAAAATAGTCACGAGATTGCCTGTATCCCTATCGTAATGTCTGAAGAAAATGAAAAGTATGCAAACTATATCTTTGACTGGATGCGTGAAGTATATAAGGCTTGGGAAGAAAAGAAAAACATCAAAAGACCATTTACTGAAAAAAGTAGCAACTGTAATTATTGTCCGATTAAACTGGCTTGTTGGTCAATGTCAGATGGTCGCACAAAGATTGAGCCACTAGAAGTTAGGTCTTTGTGAAAGATTGCGTACAATGTAAGCAACCCTTTAACTTTAAAACACATAACCAAAAGTATTGTTCTAAAGAATGTTGTAGGCTTGCTACTAATAAAAAAATTATGCAGAAGTATTATATTAAGAAGCAGCGTTTAGCAGGTGCAGAAAGACTATGTGCTAATTGCAAAAACCAATTAAGCAGATATAATTCAGATACTAAGTGTACAATGTGTCAAGAACTTGAAAGAAAGAATAAGTCAAACATAGCGAAAGGAAATATACAAGATGTCATTAGCAAGCTTGGCAAAGCCAAAAGCATGTAAAGTCTTGGGTATTGATGCCTCTACTGGATCTATTGCCTTTTGCTTATTTGAAAATGGTGTTCCCCTTAGATATGGAAAGTTTCCTTTAGAGGGAATAGACATTTATGAAAAGGTTGCAGATGCAGGAAAAAAAACAAGGATTGCATCGGAGTTTCTAAAGCCAGACTATGTGGCTATTGAATCAGCCATTATGGTTAAGTCTGCTGATGCAGGTTTAAAGATTGCAATGATTGTTGGTGCAGCACTTTCTGTGTTGCTAAAACCAGGCGTTAAAACAGTTTCTATTGCACCTATCCAGTGGCAAGCATTTATTGGAAATAAAAATCCAACTAAGGCAGATAAGTTAGCACTAGAAAATGAGATTCCAGGAAAGTCTGTAAGTTGGTATAAGGGTGAAATGAGAAATAGAAGAAAGCAAAAAACTATGGACTTCTTTAATACAACTTTTGGAACAGATATTGAAGACAATGATGTTGGCGATGCTTGTGGTATTGCCTATTATGCATATAAGAATATGACGGAGAGATAATGAGTAAACTATATCAATCAAAAACTTGGTTAACAAAAAGATATCTTATTGATAAAAAGACTATTGAAGAGATTTCAAAAGAATGTGCAGCAAGCCATCAAACTATATACAGATATCTTGTTGAGTTTGATTTAATTAGGAGTCAGAGAACGTGGAAAAAAAGATAAAAATTAATTTTTCTGGTGTAACTTTAAACTCAGATTTTTCAAAACAAGATATGGGATATCCAACTGCTGCAAAAAACATTTGGACAAACTTAGAAAAGTATAATTTTGAGATTACAACATTTGATGTAGGTTCTAGAAATATAAATCTATCCTACGCTGCTCCACCAAACAATATTATGTTTAGTGGAAAGTATAACATTATGTATGGTTGTCACGAAACCACAGAGATACCTGACTACTGGGCAGAGTGTTTAAATAAAGCAGATGAGATCTGGACACCATCAAGTTGGGTAGCAGATGTTTTTAGAAAAAAGGTAAACAAAGAAGTTTATGTTGCACCACACGGTGTATCTGGAGCTTTTGTTCCTGCAAAAAGAAGACTACAGGATAATAAGTTTATCTTTTTACACTTGGGAGAACCATATGTTAGAAAAGGTGGACAGGCTACTGTAGATGCTTTCCTTCAAGAGTTTGAGGGGAATGAGGATGTCTTGCTTTTAATAAAGTGTTATGATGAGGGTCATACAATTCTTGTTCCAGACAATGAAGGCAATATGGTAGAGCCACAAAAAATTCATAAAAATATTAAAACCCTAAGTAGATCTACAACTGCCAATGAATATTTAAAGATACTT
>Ga0114974_10001478_pt1 | contig 18585 bp, 23 predicted proteins | sample S_130206_EF_Meta_FD_87318 | JGI IMG/M metagenome (GOLD analysis project Ga0114974, IMG submission 87318) | Freshwater microbial communities from Lake Simoncouche, Canada to study carbon cycling - S_130206_EF_MetaG | ecosystem: Environmental > Aquatic > Freshwater > Lake | place: Lake... | reverse complement strand
TTTTTGACCTTCTTCCGTTGCAGCATCCCATAGGTCTTTTAATCCCATGTCAACTGCTGGAATCATATCTTTAAAAAGGTCTACGTGTTTATTCTGTCCCATCGTCTTTACTCAAATGATATATTATTATAGCACGTTCCAATGCTTCTTGTAAAGCACTATTTGTCTTGGCAGCTCTCCGAATCTCACCCCAAAGTTTATCTTCCAATATGTGTTCTCGTAAAGGGCGACCGTCACTGGTTCTTGGATCAGGAACATCATGTTTATATCCAATCAGTGTCCGGTTAGTTTCTCCAAATTCTCGAGCGTATATTTCATCACCATTACGCTCGTAGATATATGTTGCGCCTGGTTTAAGATTTCCCATCTTTGGCGTATCCGACTGTATCACGTTCAATGTCATCGTGATCAAACTCTGCCCAATATAATTCAAATGCAACAGTATCTTCAAGTGCTTCGAACTGATGGTATTCACCTGGCATTACTTTAGTAAAATCGCCAGCTTCAAGAATGGTTTCGTCGACAAGATCATAATTATTTTTCCAAACACGAATAATAAGTTTTCCATGTTCAACAAAGAATCCGTTCCACTTAAATTTGTGTTTGTGCTTAGAACAGACGCCGCCCGCACGGGCTTCAATACGGTGAAACTCTAACACACCGTTAGCTTCAAGGAGCTCTGTACCGCCCCATACTTTACCTGCTTTCATCATTTTCTTCCTGTAAATTCGTTATACCCTGCCTGAGTATATTTTTCACTTCCTACATCGTGCACCAACGCACCATGTATCAAAGGATTACTGAAAACTCCAGCCCTTCCTTTAGCAAGGTTACATACTGGTAGTTTATATTTTTCATACAAATGTGCAAACCAGTATCCATCCCATGTTTTCTTCATAGTGTATATATCTAAGCTATCATAAGCAGATGTTAAAATATCACGAAGCCATTGTATCTGCCGATGGCGTAAATTAAACACAACTAATCCTGTTTCAAAATGCAGTCCATTTGATAAATTTTCAAAATGTACAGCAAACAAGTCGTCACCTACTAACTGTTTAGGAATATTATTCGATATCAGTTGTTTGGTGTAGGTATCTCCATCTAAGAATACAAGATAGTCGTCATTAATGGATAATGCGTGTTTCATGGCATATACTTTATGACACCATTTAATAGTTTTAAAAATCTTATGCTTGAATCTTTTTTCGTTGGGATTTTGTTCTAACATTTTTAAACTGTTATTTTTAAAAGTAACAATATCAGGACAGGCTGTTTCGAGATCAACTGAAGTTAATCGTGGGTCTGCTTCAGTTAATTCGTATCTTTCAGTATAAACCTGTAATTTAAAATCAGCAGGCCAGTACCGCAACCACGTGTCAATCATGCGATGGCCATATAGCTCATAGCCGTCTTTACTGAACGTAGTTACTACAGTGGTCATACAACCTTGTCTAATTGTAATACTTCGCTTTGTCTTGATACTTCTTTAACAAAATAAACGCAAGGAGGATTAGGACCATCATGCAACGGAACTGTTAATAGCTGTCCGTTTTTCATTTTAGGAAAATACCATTTGACATCTTGATAGATATTAACAATTTCGATCGGAAGAAAATCACTTTTAAATCCGTTAATCGGATTAAATTCAAAAGCATCAAATCCACGTTCATTAATCGATGTTAATGGCAGAACTTCTGGATCAAGACCACAGTCTTTATCTCCTACTACCATGCACCAGTCCAGTGGCATTTGTATTTCATAGCCGCCGATATTCAGTACGATTGCAGGGCTGTTGAAAGATTCAAGAAATATCAAAGGCATAAAAAAGAAATCTGGATCATTAGGATTTGAATTATCCAATACTGAAAATCTTGTATCCTCATCTACTTCTTCCGGCAGTTCGTTCAAGTCAAACGACCTGTTGTTTAATGTTAAAATTTTCATATGTTTACCTTGGTTATTGTAAAGGGGTATTTCGCCTCCTTGTAGTATTTTTTTCTTTCAGTTAAATGACGTTTGCTGTATTTGCAGGCGCTGGTAATGTCGTATATCTCAACATGATCTTTATCTTCGGCTTTACGAATACCCCGACCTATTGACTGAATAACACGAACAAACGACTTGCCAGGTTCCAACAATACCAAGTTAAAGATACGAGGAATATTAATACCGACAGCCGCAACGCCATACGTTGCAATAATGATTTTGTCATCACTTGTTTTAATTTCATCATATTCATCCTTGCGATCATCTAATTTCATTCCGCCACTAACAAACACTGCTTCGGGCAGTCTTTCAATTAATTTCTTTCCAGTATCGATCCTATTGATCAGCACCAGGGTGTTGCCGGTTAATGATAATTCTTTTACCTTGTTAGCGATCCATGTCAGTCGACTATCGTCTGTAACAAGAAATGCGTATTCGTCAGCAAAACTACGGAACACCTGAACTTCGTTAGTCTGCAAAATATTAATATGTAGTTGAGCCAGCACACCTTTTTCTTGTAGATCATGTGCAGATACATTATTAATAACAGGACCGATGCTGGCTAAAATACCTTGAAACTCCCAAGCCTCTTTAGGAACTGTTCCGGTTAGTCCCCAGCGTATAGGACAATTTTTAAAGTTCTGTGTTAGTAATTTTGTCAATACTTCTGCTTTGGCCTGATGTACTTCGTCAATGATAATAGCATTAACCCCTTCGGCAAATTCAGCCAAGGTCAGTGCCTCAGTATCATAACTTTTCTTATCTAACACATTGAGACTTTGCCATGTACAGATAGTATGTGTTCTGTTTAGTTCTTTACGATCGCCGAAATACACACCGACATCGAGTCCGAGATTTCGGTAATCTTCTTCAGTTTGCACGACTAATGATTTGTTAGGCACAATGACCATTGTGCGCCCATATGGCTCACACAATGCAGATAATGTTGCAGTGGTAATGGTCTTACCTGCACCTGTGGCTACTTCCTGAAGGCTCTGCGGGTTTTCTAAAAACTTATTAACAACATCATATTGGTAGTCACGCAGTACAATTGGATCCCCGGCATTAGGATGTCCTTTCGGCCAAGTCTTGCCTTTGTCTGCCCAATAGTTTTCTGTTACAGGAGTAAATGTAATATCTTGATGCTGGCGGAGATCTTCAACTTCGATGTCGTATCCATCTGACTCGATGATAGGCAAGATAACGTCGAGGTGAGCAAGATACCCAGTGCCACCAATGCTAAAATATGTTTTTGTACCATCCCATCTCCCTAATTTATACGCTGGCATGTGTCGTGCGTATGGCAAATCAAATTTTAATTTGTTAACAATTTTTCGCCGCGTCTCAACACTTAACCCATCTAATTTAATATTAACTTCATCTCTAATTGTAAGTTTACAGCTCGACAATTTTTTGTCCTCTTTGCTCTGATGGTTTTATATCTCCAAGATAAACTACCAAAGGATGTGTTGCAAACCAGTCCTTGGTTATTTGATTTGTTGAAGGATATAAATTATTACTAACTAACATTGTAACATGTTCTTGTTCTTTAAACAACCACTTTGCTGGTTTAAATTCAAATATTAAAATCTTTCCATCTTCGACTTTACCGCCAACATCGTTTGCCTTAATCCAATCGTTAAGGCCTGTATTTTGGTCTTTATTTTCTCTAAAACACACCTTAATATCGGATCTTAAAATTTCAGCACTATCAGCGTCATTAATAAAAGATTGTAACCATTCTAAGGTGTTAGCTGTTCGATCTAATACAACAGCAACCTTGCCATTAATACTTTTGTATAATTGAAAAAGATCACTGTTTGTTTTTATCCAGAAACTATTTGATGGAGATGCTGCTATTTTTTCGGCTATCGAATGAGGTTTTCCGCTGTAAAGGTATCCCATACTTTTTGCCAATAACAGATCACTTTCGTATTGATCGGTCTTGTGTTCTGCCCACCAAGATTGAGTTTCTTCGCTGTTATTAAACAAAGTTATCCAGTCGGCGCACAGAGCAGACGACGGTAAAATATCGTCTTGATTTTGCCAAATTTCTTCAACTTCGCCGAGTGCAATCATAAACGTATCGTCGATTTCAAAATTATGTCTTTGAGCAAATTCATACAGTTGAATTAGGTTAGCATCATAGATATAGAGTTTTCTTAATTTTCTTTCAGCGTCCCATAAAGATTTGTTAACTGGACTTTTTTGGTCCTCAAATTCAGTGTCAAACTCTTTTTTCAGCTGATAAGGGAATTTTGCACAGACCCAAACACTACCGTCTGTATCTTTTTCTACAAATATTTTTTTACTTAGGTCAAGAACTCGAAAAGGATATTTCCATTGTGGATCTTTAAGAAGGTCCTGATAATCAAGACTTGACCGTAATGCTACAGTTTGGTATTTTGCCAGTAATTTTAGGATAAAATTCGCCTGATTTTGTGTAAGCTCTTTACCTTGAATCAGCACTGAATAAAAACTTCCGGCAGCAGTTAAATCTTGAGGCTGCAACGGCCATTCGTCAATCATGGACAGATCGTAGAATTTTATAAAAAGGTCTTCGATATACTTTGATGATAACATACTACAAGTATAGCGTCTGAAAATCTGGTTGTCAACTAAAATTTAAGATATTTTTAATTGCAGGCGTTGAAGAGGAATGCCTTTGATTATTTCATCAACGGTCCATTCAGTATGACATAATTTTAAAAACCATTCGTGCCTATCTGGATATTGTAGATTTTCAATATTTTCAATTTTATTGCTTACAGGGGCTGCTAAACTGGTAAAATCGCAGATGATTGGTATGCCTTTTATAACAGCCTGCACTGCTGGCCCACTGTTATGATTAATTACACAATGGTACTGGTAGTCAATATCAAAGTCATCATAGCTGCCTGGAATGAGTTTTGGAATTTCCATAACCACATTAGGCAATGCCACAGAAATTGGTGATCGAGGATGGGGTCGAACCACGATTTTTCGGTCAGTGTATTGCCTAAGCACGGCCACTGTTTGTTCAACCCATTGTTGCATATTAGGCCGACCTTCCCATTGGAGGCTGGCACGGTGTTGCGTGGCAATTAATATTTCTGGCCTTCTTGTGTTGATGTAAGGCTCTAAAGCAATACCTAATTTTTCCGGTCTATTTTGGTCAATTTCATGGTCATTGGCAAATTCCCCTTGACCATTTATGTTCTCTAAACAGATACGCCATGTCCGGCCGCGAAAAAGATTTCCTACTTCAATAATGATTATAGGTTTGCCGGCAGCACGGCATTCTCGGTAAACTCGTTGATTGCTGGCCATGCGTCCTGCCCACAAAACTGACCATATGACTGCCACATCTTCACCGATTTTTACACTTTCGTGGCCAAGAGACAACAGACCTTGTTCAAAGGCATCAAAGATTGGTTTGCTATTTAAAGCACCGTATTCGCGATATAATCTGAAGCGCATAATGAAAACTAAATATCAGAGTATTTAATGATTATAATGAGCAAGCTGACAAAAAGATTAAGAAAATTGGTCAAGAGTCCAGAAAACGCAGTTGTTCTGGGGCAAGGGTTTGGCCATCTCGACATCATGCTGGAATTGTTCAAAACTATTTTTATTTTTTCATGGGATGCTCCGAGAGTAAAGGCAAAAAATTTGATATACCGAGAAAACTTCGACGACCTTAATCCAATGTCTGACATTTCGATGGTGTTTTTTGACCTCGATCAGCTGCATCATCTTGATACTATGATGTCAGTGAGTGTTAGAAATAAATCTTTGATTATTATCGAAGGCAATGATGTTATCGGAAGAGATTTGTCTAAAACTTTATATACAAATAATTATAGAGCCGTGGATCAACACGGTTTTTATCACGTATGGAAATTACAATAATGAAACTTTCAGTTGTTACAACATTTCACCAAGCAGGTTACGAAACATATGGTCGACGTATGATAGAAACTTTCTTACAAACATGGCCTGCAGATGTAACACTGTATGTCTATGCTGAAAATTGCCAGGTAACCGAAACTGCGCCGAACTTAGTAGTACGAGACCTCGAAGAATCAAGCCCTGCATTAGTAAATTTTAAAAATACATGGAAACACGTTCCTAAAGCCAATGGTGATGTTAGTGATGACCCGGTTAGATCAAAAAGAAAAGATGCTGGCAAAGGATTTAAGTGGCATGCTATCAGATTTGCCCATAAAGTCTATTCAATATTTCACTGTGCTGAAAATTGTGATGCTGATGTCTTGATGTGGATGGATGCTGACACTATTTGTCATAGTCCTATCAATCAAACAGAGTTAGAAAAACTAATTCCTCAAGATGTTGACCTGTGTTATCTTGGTCGCAGAGGAAAATATTCAGAGTGTGGCTTGTATGCCATGAGATTACATACCAAGGCCACTGTGAGATTTTTAAGAGAGTTTCAACGTGTCTATGACGAAGCAGAAAATGGAATTTTCTTACTTGAAGAGTGGCATGACAGCTTTGTATTCGATGCAGTTCGAGTGAGAATTCCAGGGATACGTGAATTAAATTGGAGTGCAAGTCTCGGAGATCTCAGAGCTCATAAAGGCAATAGTCTTGGAGAAGGGCATCCGTTGATTAATTGCGAATGGGGAGAATATCTCGACCATCTTAAAGGCGATCGTAAGGACATTGGGCGCAGTGCGTCTATTGATCTTAAAGTACCAAAGAAAAGCAAATATTGGAGTAACATTTAATGAAACAAGTACACGGTTTGTGGTTCCCAGAATACGATACACACTTCCCCAGGATGCTGGAGAAGAGCCTTAAAAACGACGGAGTGATTAGATATCAATGGAGGGCCAGAGAATTAGCTGTTGAGACTTGTGATCAACACAGAGTCTGCATTGATATCGGTGCTAATGTAGGATTATGGAGTTGCGAGTTGGTTGATAAGTTTGAACAGGTAATTGCATTTGAACCTGTTGAAGAATTTAGAAAATGTTTTGAACAAAACGTTAAAAAATCAAACTACGTGATGCACCCAGTGGCACTTGGCCGAGAAGAAAGTTTTATCAATATGAATATTGTCGAAGGAAATACCGGACACAGTCATATTGATACTTCAACTTATGGCAGTGGTACTATTCCATTAAAAACTCTTGATAGTTTCAATTTTAATCGTGTTGATATGATTAAGATTGATGTGGAAGGGTTTGAAGAAGAGATCCTAATTGGTGCAGAACAGACAATTCTAAGCAACCACCCTATCCTTGCTATTGAACAACAGAAACACGAATATAAAGATGCAATCACTGAATTGCCATCTGTAAGAATGCTTGAAGCATGGGGCTACAAAGTAGTAGGGCAGGTTAAAAAAGATTGGGTAATGAAATGGATGCCATAAAAATAAGATTCTTTAGTGATGCATATAAACCAAAACGTGCCAGTCACAGACTGCGTGGTGAAGTTACCTGTCAGGCCTTAGCCGATCAAGGATACGATGCTAAAATATTAACCGACTGGACTGAAGTTGATAAAAATACCGTTGTGGTGTTTTTAAAACGCAGTCAACCTGCCAGCATTCAAAAGGCCAAAGATCTTGGCGCTAAGACAATTTATGATCTATGTGATAATAAATTTGAAGAGAAAGAAGAATACGAGCCCTGTTGTCAATTAGCCGACCTTGTATCTGTTAACAGTGTGCAAATGGGTATGAGTACTAAGCAGCACACTGGTCGTGACAGTATAGTAATGCCAGATCCATTTGAACGTCCTAAACTTGAGCCAACATTCAATCCAGGTAACGAAATTAAACTGTTGTGGTTTGGTAGTCAATCAAGTTTTAAATTTTTACCTGTTGTTGAAATATGGCAGAGATTAGAAAAAGAAATTGGCAATTACAAATACACTATGATCAGTGCTAAGACTGATAGATTGCTCAACAAAATGAGTATGCGCCAATCAAAAGGACAGATCAGCGGAATTAATTTTAGTAAACTCGACATGCAAGAGTGGACATGGGAACGACAGGGTCAGTTACTATCAGAATGCGATATTGTACTAATGCCGGTGCAAACAGATAATCCAAGAACAGATACTAAGAGTGCAAATAGATTGATCGACAGTCTAATGTCTGGTAAATTTGTCATTACAACAGCATTGGCCAGCTACGAAGAATTTGCCCCATACACTTGGCAAGAAGATTACATTGAAGGCATTAAATGGGCCCTTGCACATCCAGGTAAAGCATTAGAAAGAATTCGTGAGGGTCAAAAATATACAGAAGAAAATTATTCTGCACGAGTACTATCTAAGAGATTTATTGAAGAAGTTAGACGTCAGTTAGGAATGTAATATGGGTAGCCCCAACGATATAGTTTATTTAAAAACAGTATATCCTAAAGCCAACGGCCCTGTTCTTGAAATAGGCAGTAAAATTGTTAGTGTATCTGAATTTAGAGAAAATTACACAGATGTAGAATATGTCGGTGTCGATCTCGAAGAAGGTGCCGGTGTTGATGTTGTCTGCGATTTAACCAAGGAAGATAACCCGTTACCTAAAAATTATTTTGATTTGGTTATTTGTTGTAGTGTACTCGAACATACTCCGACACCCTGGCTAATGGCCAAGGTCTTATCTAATTTAGTTAAGCCTGGTGGAAAGTTGTACATCAATAGTCCCTGGGTTTGGAAATATCATAAATATCCAGATGATTACTACAGGTACAGTTTTAAAGCCATTGAATTCCTATTTCCAGAATTTCAATGGGACAACTTTGCGTATTCAACTGAACTGTCTGATAGTATAGAGTTTGTAGAGAAAGACAGCGACTTTGATCGCAGAAGAGCTTTTATTGAAACACGAGAAAACGGCACTATGAAAAAATATCTTCCTTATTCGATGATTAATATGTTTGGAACTAAAAATGCTTAATGAAAAAGTAAATGAATTAATAAACAGCGGACAAAAAGTAAGATTGCATCTTGGCTGCGGTAGCCGTTTATTTGACGGATATTTAAATGTTGACGGCGAGTATATGGCACACGATCCAAATGTACTGATACACGACATTACTAAACCTTTTCCTTTGCCGGATAACTGTGTCGATGAAATTTTATCTGTACATGTCATTGAACATATTAGTAGACAATATATTTTGCCTATGTATCAAGAATTTTATAGAATTCTTAGACCGGGCGGTGCTGCTGCCACTGAATGGCCGGACCTATTGAAAATGTGCCAAGAAATAGTTAATAATCCAGATTGTTTTTGGTCTCATGATAAGAGGCTTCAAAAAAGAACAGTAGCAGGAATCTACGGAGATTCAGTTAGATATCCAGATCCGACTATGCTGCATAAATGGGGTTACAGTGCAGAAAGCATGTCAAGAATTTTTCGTGATGCAGGATTTACCAGAGTAGAAGTTGAAAATAATCTCCACGGTAAATCACCGATTGACAGCAGAGTTGTGGCATATAAGTAATGGCTGCAAAAGTAGTCAAGGAACTCCGAGGATTTTCTGGCAATCAGATCCTTCTTATGAAAAAACACGATCAGTTATTCGTAAGAAAAATAGGCAGCATTGGCAGAAACGTAGAAAGACAATATGCTCTAAAGGACAAATATCCATTTCCTGAAATTTATGGACTACACAAAAATAATTTTGACATGGAATACATTCACGGGTTAGATATGAAAACGTATCTGACTACTCATAGTCACGAACACTTATTAAATTTTTTAATAGGATTGTTTAACAGTTTTTGTAAAAATACAGAAATAAAAGACTATAGGGAAACATATAGAATAAAGTTAGCTGAAATTGCCTTTGATAACAGACTACCATTTACTAAAGAAGAACTATTAGATAGATTGCCAAATGTTGTTCCCCAAACAATATATCACGGCGACTTGACATTAGAAAATATAATTTATAACGAAAAGAAAGGTTTTGTTTTAATCGACTGTCAAACCAGCGAGTACGATTCGTTTATTTTTGATATTGCCAAGATGCGACAGGATTTAGAGTGTAAATGGTTTCTTCGTAACGATAACGTTATGATTGATGTTAAACTTAAACATATACAAATGGAGTTAGTTGATCAATTTCCGCAGGCTGGAAACGATTATTTGTTAATTCTAATGTTGTTACGAGTATACAAATATACCAAACCCGATACCTTTGAGAGAGATTTTATTTTAGACAGGATACATGAATTATGGAAATAATAATGCCAGCGGCGGGACTTTCAACAAGATTCCCTAATATGAGACCAAAATATACACTTACTGATTTTTCAGGAAAGATGATGTTTGAAAAAGCCATAGCTCCATTAGTAAATGAGCATCATGTTACTATTGGCCTATTAAAAGAACATGAAGAAAAATATAATGTGTCAAAATATATAGAACAGGAGTATGGTGATAAAGTTTCTGTTGTAATTTTAGAAGAACGCACAACTGGTCCTGCTGACACTGTCTATCAAATATTAAAAAAGTTAAACCTTGACCCAACTGAAGAAATTCTTATCAAAGACTGCGATAGCTTTTTTGAACACGAATATCAGGAAGGCAATTATGTTTGCGTTTCAAGTATTAAAGATCACGAAGTATTAAAACGCCTTGGATCAAAAAGTTTTATTATTACTAATAATCAAGGAATCATTAATAGCATTATCGAAAAACAAGTAGTGTCTGATAAATTCTGCGTAGGCGGTTATAAGTTTGAATCTGCAGACATGTTTATTGATGCATTTGAATCTCTTAAAAAGGCACATGTTAGTGAGATATTTGTCAGTCACATTATTGAGGAATGTCTTAATAAAGATCATATTTTTAAAGAAAGCATGGTATGGGATTATGCGGATGTAGGAACTGCTGAAGAATGGTTTGAGTATAATGATAAAGCAGTTATTTTCTGTGACATAGACGGAACATTGGTCAAAGCTCAGCCAAGACATGCATTTGAAGATCCTCCAGAGCCGTTAGAACAAAATGTTAGTCGTTTATTAGAAATGCAAAGTCAAGGCAGTTTAATAATCTTTACAACGGCTCGTCCCGAACGGATACATACACATATAGAAGGAATGTTAAAGGGCTTAGGATTTAATAATTTTAAATTAATCACAGGATTGCCTAATGCCAAACGAATCCTAATTAATGATTACAATGAAGCTAACCCATTTCCAAGAGCCATTGCTATTAATTTAAAAAGAGACACAGACAATTTAAGAGACTATCTATGAAAACAACAATTGCTATATTTTATACAGGCGACATTAGACATAATCAGGAAATTGCCAAACAAAATCATCAACGTTTAATTGATCGTATTGGCGAGTTAGCTGTTGTTCGTGTGTATTATTTTACAAGGAACGATCCTCAACGAGGCTTGTGCCCGTACGATCCACCGGAGGGCGATCCTCACGATAACATATATCGTAGAGGACAAGGTGGTGCTGTGCAGGTATGGGATTTTATGCGAGGAGTTCAGCGAACCACTGAAGATATTGTAATGAAAATGAGAACAGATCTTTGGTTTACTGATACCAGCATTGACGCTATATGTTTTGAAATACAAGAAATGATCGAAGAACGCAGCGGCATAGCATACTTTGGCAGTGACTGGGTCAATAAGACGGCAGGTGCTGTTAATGATCGATTGCCTGTACATGTCGACTTTGATAATGTTATTCAAGATTTTGTGGTATTGGCCAGGCGCAACAGTTTAAAAACTTTCCAAGATGTGATCGAGTCTCTCGATAAATTAAATCCCAACAAACGACGTAGTGGTAATAAAACTTTTAGATTTATTATTCCTACAGTACACGAACCGTGGCGTCCCGATGCCGAAATGCTCAGCTCAAACGGGTTAAGGAAGCAATTAACCACTGTACATAGAGTGCTGTGTCAAATATGGTTGATTAGACAAGACTATGCCGAATATCCCTCTGATAACATTGTTTGCAGAGATTACATTCAAAGTTATATTGCAGATGATAAAGCAAAAATGGGTAAAAAGAATATGATCATTCCGCACCCAATGACAGCCGCAGTTAATTGGTGGAGAGCTCAACAGGGGTGGGCTCCAACAGAGATAGAAGTAGGAGAATGGTGGGCATGGCAATCGGAATAATTCAAATTGGTTTAAAAAGGTTTTACAATACTGCAAAACCCAATCATAAAAAATTATATGATACACTGACCAAAAGATATGGTATAACTGTCTACGATTTTTATCGCGATGTTGCAGATCCTAATTGCCCATTTGACCAAAGCGGTAAGGTGCAGGTATATGATTTTTTAAAAGCAAAGGATCATGTCAAAGAAGATGTGTTTATTAAAGTTAGATCCGATGCATACTTTACTCGTACATCAATAGATATTATCTGTAAAGAAATTGATAACGTAATTTCAGGCGAATCTGATATTGTGTTTATGGGCATTGATTTTATGAACGACTACGCCGCCATACACAAAAGAGAAGATGCACGTACTGTTCATGGACACAAAGTTACAGATTTTGTAGTAGTTGCCAGAAAAGACAAAGTTGCTGATACTGAAGAAATTATAGAATTACTGCGCCACAGCGTTAAAGACAAAAGTGGAAATAAAACATATAATTTAATTTTAACTGAATCAGCGATTGCTAAAAAGGTCAGTACACAAATATATATTCTTAGAAAAGAATATGCAGAGTGCGATAATTGGCAGATATACTGGGACTGGTGTAGTCAATACCTTAAGTCTCCAGTGGCCCAGGAGTGGGTAATTAACAACAAAGACATCATTAGGGGATTTTAATGCCATCGGAATACTATTTACAGAGTGTTGAGTTAGGTCGTCAGTTTCAAAAAAATAATCCAGAAATCTGGAGAGGCAGTGATTGTAAAAACTATCACAATCAGATTAGACATTTAATGGACAAATACAATGCTAAGACTGTGCTCGACTATGGCTGTGGTAAAGGTCGTCAGTATACTGATGAAGTATCGTATGGTCTCGACGAAGGTGGCGCAACTGAGCCAATGAATTTTAAAACAAGAATTAATGCTGACAGTGTATTTTTATATGATCCCTGTGTAGAAGGTATTGATCAGCTACCGCCGGAAGGCACGAAGTTTGATGCTGTGATCTGTACACAGGTACTTGGCAGTATCCCCGATGCCGATATGGAATGGCTTAAAAATCTATTAATGAGTTATCCAACAAAGTTTTGTTTTATTGGTTTATTTGATCCTGCAGAGCCAGTAAAAAGTAAAAAACGTATGTACGATTCTAAATACGTGTCATATGATCGTACTATTGAGTGGTACAAAGAACAGTTTAAAGATTGGCAGGGATCGGATTTGTATTGGTGGTTTAGAAATTCTAACACCCCAGGAAACGATTGGTATCCGCTAAACAAAGGGTATGTTAAAGATGAAAATAGGATTTAATTGCAGTAGTTTTGATCTGTTACACGCAGGTCATGTAACTATGTTAAAAATGGAAAAAGAGTTGTGTGACTATCTTGTAGTTGCTCTACAGATTGATCCGACTATTGATCGTCCAGGTATTAAGAATAAACCTGTGCAGAGTGCTTATGAACGTTATGTACAACTACAGGCCTGCAAGTATGTTGATGAGATTTTAATATATGAAACGGAATTTGATCTATTACAGTTGTTGCAAACACAGACAATTCATATCAGATTTTTAAGTGAAGAGTACCTAAATAGAGATTTCACTGGTAAGCAGTATTGCATGGATAACGGTATTGAACTACACTATCATAAACGTGGACACAAATATTCTTCCAGCGAGTTGCGATCAAGAACAGCAAAATTAGAAAATGCCAAGGCTAAAGATACTGCCGAGGCACTACCACAATATTCACCAGAATTAATAAAACCAAGGGATGATCAATGATCACATTAATTGGCCACGGCTACGTTGGCAAACATATTAAAAAAGAATTAGAACATCAAAACATTCATCATGAATGGATAACACACGACCAACCAGTACCTGCAGGAACTACTGCAATTATTAATGCTGCTGGATACACGGGATCGCCAAACGTTGATGCCTGTGAACAACATAAACAAGAAACAATTAATGGTAATGTAGTATTTCCATTACAATTAGAAGCAGCAAATCCTTTTACACCTATTGTACATATTACCAGCGGTTGTGTATATACAGGATATAAACCTGGAGGATGGACTGAAGAAGATGCACCTAATTTTGATTTTAACAATGGCTCATTTTACAGTGGGTCGAAAGCACTATTTCAAGAGTTAATGAAGCCGTATCTTGATAAATCGTATCTATTAAGAATTCGCATGCCATTCGGTGATGAGCACGAGCCTAAGAATATTTTTACAAAATTATCTAACTATCAAAAATTAATTGACTATGAAAATTCATTTAGTTATGTAGTTGATGTGGCAAAGGTCGCTGTTTATTTTGCACTGAATAAGCCGGCAGGCGGAATTTACAACGTCTGTAATCCCGGTTCTGCAACTACTAAACAGGTCGCTGATAAACTTGGGTTAGATAAAGAATGGTTTACCAGAGACGAATTCAAAGCAGCCACAGTTGCTCCAAGATCTAATTGTGTAATGAATGTTGAAAAATTGTTTTCAGTGCTTCCAATACAGCATGTCAATGATGCATTAGATACTGCTATTGATAACTTACGTTAAGTAAGGTAAGAACTGTTTATAAATTAAACCTTGTCGACTTTCTTCGTCAGTCCAATGACAAGCGGCAAGGTCATTACGCCAATGTGTACGATCAAATAGCGTTGGGTGGTTGATATCCCCGATATTACGATTAGCAACATCCCAACATACACTACTGCTGTCATCTACCCATAACGGCACACCTTCTAAGATTGATGCAACTCCGCTACTGCTGTTAAAGACAAATGCTGCTTTGGCTCGTTTTAGATCGTGTTCAATTGGAATTTTAGTGCTATCGCTGATTGTTACTCCGGGCCGCAATAGTGGTCTTAAGTCTGCTATTTTTCCGGGATGCGGCCTAAGTACGATAGGAAGATTAGATACTTTTCTCACTGCTTCTATTTTTTGTCTGGTCCATTCTACAGGACTTAGTCCTTTCATCGACCAACCACCGTCACGTTGCACTAAGAATAAAATATATTCTCCTTCCTGTTTCCAATCCTGTATTGTGAGACCGATATCATTTGATAAAATATTCCATCGATCGGCATTAGAATTTTTGTTGGCATATTCGCTGGTGTCATAGTCAACACCGTTGATACTGTATCTTAAATATTTGCTGTCGAGATCTTTAAATTTAAAACAGTTAGCGTCAATAGCCATTATATGATTGTTCTGTTGACGTTGGTGTTCAACTATTCTGGCACGTAATTTAATATTTTCAGTTGTTTGGATAGGGCTCGGCCAGCCAAGTATTACTGCTAATTTTGCAGGCTGTATTGTATACTGAGTTTCAATATGTACTCGAGCTCCCTGAGACTTAGCGCCGTCGGCAAACGCTGTGAGAGTATCAACTTTTCTACCAGGCGTTTGTTTGTGCAGGGAGCTTAGGTAAACAACAACGTCAAACATTGTTATCCTTACTTAGGTTGCCACAGAATTAGCTCGTCATCGTTTAAGATACGCCAAGCAGTTCCGTCTCGCATTTCTGCTTCAGAAAACTGGCAGTAGGCTAAGTGTGCAGCCCACGCTTCTACTTCTTCTGCTTCTGGAATTTTTGGTTTTTCGATCTGTGAAAGATCTGACAAACTTACTGCGTGTGCAGCATTAGGTCCAAGTGTAAATGCAGGTTTTCCTAATAACACCGCCTCAGTGGCCGCAATGCTGTTAAAAGTTACAAGGCAATGTACATCGTTAGCCAAAGCCATTTCCATAGTATCAGTTGCAGTTCGCTCACGGCGACTAACTTTATTTCTAATAACAATTGGTCGATCTGTATATTTTTTAATTGTTGCGATAGTTTCTTGCATCCAGGTGTCGAGCTCAAGACCAAAAGCACTCATAGCTTTGGCGCTTGGCGGGCACAACAGAATGTTGCGGCCCTTTCTAAATTTGCTACGATGCCATCCTGTGGCTTCTAATCGATCAAACGGTCTTTCAATAATCGGACCAATATTTTGCATGGCATTCTTAGTAATTCTGTGATAGAATTTTTTACGAACATTGCCAAAATAACCAGTATCAATGTAATAGTAATCTCGACCTTTTTCTGCACAAGCCCGCATGTGTTTAGCTTTAGTAATGCCTCTAAATACCACTGGGGCCATAGAATCGGCAATTTTATCGTAGTTTGTAATTGATCCACCGCAGCCAAGAATAAACGATTCCATGTAAGGATCCCATCCTACTCCCTTGCCATCGTTAGGATCTCGTCCGCCGTCAACGGCTACTGCTGCATTGTTGTCTAACATTTTAATATCCTCAATTACATCGTTAACGGTAGTGTTATAAATCGCTCCGGCTGGATCAACTCTATATTTTAATATTTTCTTAAAAACATTTTTAATATCTGGTGGCACATGATCAAACGGGCCAGGAGGTGATTCTTTCTTTAATGATTCAACCATTGCTGCGTGTTCAACGGCCCACTGATATCCGTATTCACAATGTTTATAATTTTCAAACCATGGGCCGCCTTCGGTATAATGGATTGCCTTGGGCTTGCCGTCTTGCGGCTCGTGGTACCAGTTTACCAACCAATTATACTCGTGTAGCAATTCTCCAACTAAGTCATCAGTTAGCCATTGGAATCGATGAAAAAATTGACCGGTGTTATTTTCATTATTAATGATTTGGGGGATAAGACCAGCATTAGCAGGGTGCCCGCAATTCCATAATATCATGGAACTCCAATTTTTTCTTGGATATGGCATTTGTTTGCAGCCGTCCATTTTGTTGCCTTCTTTTGGAGTGTAATCATGTTTTACACACATGACAGCATATCGATCGTCGGCTTGTTTGAATATTTCTTCAACGTCGCATTGAAACAAAAAGTCGCAATCAACAAAAATTGCCCAACCACTGTAGCCTGTTAGATGAGGAACAAGAAATCGAGTAAATGTAAATTCTGTCGAGCTTAGAGCGTCAGGCTCTCTGGTATAAATGCCTGCTTCTCTTAGTTCAGACTGCTTGAGAGGAATAACTTCAACACCGGCGTTTCTGGCTTTAATGCTGTACTCGCATACTCGATAAGCAATATCTTCACGTGGATCATATCCAACAAAAACTTTCATAAATTTCCTTGTATCATATTCAATGCAGCACCAGATCGCAATTCATCGTTGTGAAATTGTCCGTAGGCTAAGTGACAGGCCCAACTATATAATTTATCTTGATCGGGGTAGTAGGGTTTTTCAATTTGACTTAGATCATTAGATGCCACTGGACTGGCAGCATTGCATGGTGCTAATGCAAACACTGGGTATCCATACATAATTGCTTCAGTAGCAGCATTAGAGTTAAACGTCACCAATGCAAATACATCGTCATCCAGTGCCTGTTTCAGCGTATTACTAACTGTACGATCGATTCGTTTAGGAGCACGTTCACGTATTTCTACAGGTCGATCTGTATATTTTTTAATTGTTTCTACTGTAGCACGAGTCCATTGTTCAAGGTCAATACCGTAAAACTTACAGGGCTTTTCGTCGGGTTTGGCAATTAAGATCTTGCGACCATCTTTCTTCCATGGCGCTAATGTTTTATTAAATCGTTTCCAACGATCATCAGGACGACTGATAATTTCTCCGTGTTGAAGATTATTTTTTACGATTCGATGCCAATATTTCCAACCATTGGGATTTTGTGAGTTAACTTCGTTGCCAAAATAACCAGTGTCCATATAATAGAAATCACGGCCTTCATCCCAACAGCGTTTCATTATTTTGTGTTTTAATATGCCACGTAACACAATGGGCTGGTTTGAGTCTTCGTAGACAAAATCGTCTGTGGATATAATTTTGCCACCACAGGATCGAGCAAGTTTTTCTATGTATTCATCAGTGCCGTCTTTGCTAAGAAAGATCCAATCTTTCATTGGATTTCCTTTCTTTCAATATCTTCTTCAACACACTGCTCGCCATATTGTATTTCTACAATTTTTACAGGAGTATTATAGGGATTGGTCAGCTGATGCCATTCGTTAACTGACACTTTGTATTCTTCGTGCTTTGCCAATTCTGTTGACGGTAACGAGTATCCGCCGGTCATCATACTATTAACAACTGCTCGACCTTGGCTAACGATCCAATATTCTGCACGATGAGTATGGCGTTGCATAGAAAGTTTTTGTCCTGGATTGACTGTGAGTTCTTTTACTTTCATACCGGCGGTTTCGTGTAGCACACGATAATAACCCCAAGGGCGTTCCGTCTTAGGTGCTTTCCATTCTTGTAATATCCACGAACTGGAATTGGCTTTATTGAAGCCTCCTACACCAAAAACAAATTCTACATTGTCATCTTTAAAATCCATTTCTGGAATATTGATGTGTGTTCGATCCCCGCCATTGGCAAATATTATTTTGTCGGTTGGGTAACTCTGTCGAACCATCCATAATGCTCGTTTAGCACTGTTATCGCTGTCGTCAAAATCAATAACAAAGTCTACACC
>Ga0114974_10001475_pt1 | contig 18595 bp, 11 predicted proteins | sample S_130206_EF_Meta_FD_87318 | JGI IMG/M metagenome (GOLD analysis project Ga0114974, IMG submission 87318) | Freshwater microbial communities from Lake Simoncouche, Canada to study carbon cycling - S_130206_EF_MetaG | ecosystem: Environmental > Aquatic > Freshwater > Lake | place: Lake... | reverse complement strand
TGAGGCTGCGCGTAAAACTGTGGAGAAGTACGGGAACCGTGATCCTAACTTTGAATTCGGAACTAACCCCTGCTCTGAAATTATTCTTAGGCCCTATCAATTTTGTAACCTTAGCGAGGTAGTGGCACGCCATGACGACAACAGAGAAACCTTATTGCGCAAGGTTAGATTAGCAACAATCTTGGGGACAATTCAATCTACGTTTACCAAGTTCCCTTACCTGCGAAAGGTGTGGCAACGCAATACGGAAGAAGAAAGACTTCTTGGCGTGTCCATTACTGGAATCTACGACAACAAAATCTTGTGTACACAAGGAGAGGAATTAAATGCACTACTTAGAGAACTTAGAGAATGCGCTCGAGATACAAATAAAGAATGGGCAACTGCTCTCGGAATCCCTGTCAGCGCTGCTATCACATGCGTCAAGCCAAGTGGAACAGTATCCCAGCTCACTGATTCGGCAAGTGGCATTCACCCTCGCCACAGTAAATACTATATCCGCAGAGTGCGAGGCGATAAAAAAGATCCTCTCTCCCAATTCCTTATTGGACAAGGAATACCAGCTGAAGACTGCGTTTACAAGCCAACCCAAACTACCGTCTTCAGTTTTCCTCAGAGAGCCCCAGATGGGCTCACAAGGGACGACATCACCCCAATCGGTCACCTTGGACTTTGGCTCACCTACCAGCAGCAGTGGTGCGAGCATAAGCCTAGTGTCACCATCTCAGTCGAAGAAAAAGACTGGCCAAGTGTTGGAGCATGGACTTGGGACAACTTCGACGAAATCAGTGGAGTTAGTTACCTCCCCTACGACGGAGGAACCTATCGTCAAGCGCCCTATGAAGAGTGCACCGAAGAAGAGTACGAAAGTTTAAAGGCTAAGATGCCAGTCATTGATTGGATGAAGTTGGTTGAGAATACAGATAACGTAGAAGGAGTACAAACCTTAGCATGTTCTGCAGGGTCATGCGAAATATGAAAACTTGCAATACTTGCAAGCAGCAAAAGCTCTTGGAAGAATTTCATAAAATTCCAAGGGCTAGTTGTAAACTCTGCGTAAATAAATCAGCTAAAAAATGGCGAGACAACAATTTGGAGCAAGCTCGAAGTTATTTTGTAAATGAGCGAAAAAAGATTTCTAATTGGAAAGCCGAACGTGGTTGTTTAAAGTGCGGAGAAAATGATCCAGCTTGTTTGGACATGCACCATCCCGACCCAACTATCAAAGATGGTGATCCTAGCAGAATGGGTAAATTTGAAACATTTTTAAAGGAGGCTGAAAAATGCGTTGTGTTATGCAGAAACTGTCACGCCAAAGTACATGCAGGAAGATTTGAAATCTAGTAGTCCGTGGCAATGCCCGCCTCTTAATCTTTGGAACTGGAACATTAGTTGGAAATGGAAAAAGTAATTGCATTTGTTGTTTCATGGTGGTAGTATTTGGGGAGGCTAGTACAGCTCCCCTTTTTTAATTCGGAGGAATTATGATTGAGATTCAAATTACACCAGAGATGGTACAAAAAGCTAAAGTAAAAGCAACCCAGATGGGCGCGTTGAATAATAGCATTCGCCAAGGTGATGGTAATGTTGTAGGTTTTCTTGGAGAACAAATAGCGCAACAAGTGCTAGGTGCCGTAGAGAAAAATAATTTCCAACATGATTTAGTTTTACCAAATGGAATGACTGTCGATGTAAAAACAAAACAAACCACTGTAAAGCCGCGACCAGATTATGACTGCTCAGTGGCCGCGTTTAATACAAACCAAAAATGTGACTATTACGCCTTTGTGCGTGTAAAAAATGACCACACTGTAGGTTGGTATCTGGGTGCATACAAAAAACCTGAATATTTTCAAAACGCCATTGCGTTAAAGAAGGGTGAAATAGATCCGTCCAATAACTTTACAGTTAAAGCAGATTGCTATAACATGAAGATTAGTGATTTGCAGCAGATTTAAAACAATCAGCCGATACGTCGGCTTGCCTTAGGAGCATATATGATTTATAGCATCGATTTTGAAACCCGTAGCTTTGCCAACCTGCCAGATGTGGGGTTAGACAAGTATGCAAACTGTTTATCTACAGAGGTCTTATGTATTGCGTACGGTGTGTACCCGGATAAGATACGGCTGGTAGACAACGCTGTATTAAACAAAAACTTTCCCCTGTTAGATCACGTTCGCAACGGAGGCAAAATACAAGCATGGAACGCCATGTTTGAGTACGCTATCTGGAACTGTGTCTGTGTGCCTAAGTACGGCTGGCCTCCCTTAAAGCTAGAGCAGTGCATTGACACCATGGCGGTAGCCGCGGCAAATAACATTCCCCAGTCCTTGGACGACGCCGGTGTGTTCATGAACTCTGAGCATAAAAAAGACGCCGTGGGTAAGCGCCTGATTATGAAGCTATCCAAGCCCAATACCAAGGGCGTGTTTAATAGAGATCCAGAACTGCTTCAGGAGCTATATGATTACTGTGAACAGGATGTACGCACAGAGATGGCCATAGGAAGCGTTTTAAGGCCCCTTAGCGACGTCGAACAAGAAGTGTGGACCCTTACCCAACGGGTCAATTTAAGAGGCGTTCCTGTGGATCCTAAAGAGCTCCGTAACGCCGTTGCCGCCGTAGATGACGCTCAGGCCCTATTAGACAACGAGCTGCTCTTCCTGACAGGTTGTAGGCCGTCTGAGAGGGCTCAATTACTGGCTTGGTTAAATGACACCGGGGCGAACATGACCAACTTGACCGCCGAGACCGTTTCAGCTAAGTTAGCGGAGACTAACTTAAATAGAGATATTAAACGTGCTTTAGAGTTAAGGCAAGAGGGAAGCCAGACTAGCGTGGCTAAGTACGCTAAGATGATGGAGATACAACGAAATGGCAGAATACGAAATACGCTGGTCTATCATGGCGCGAGTACGGGCCGCTGGGCTTCGCGTGGTGGACTCAACCTACAAAACATTGCTAGGCCTGACCTTGATGATGGGGAAATTGCAGTTTCGATTCCAAGAGTTTTTGAGCAAGGAATTGGTTCAATGCGAGAACTCTCCTCACTTGTTAGGAGTGCGATCAAAGCTCCTGATGGATTTACCTTCGTGGACGTCGATTTTAGCTCGATCGAAAACCGAGTGGGTGTCTACCTTGCAGGCCAAAACGATAAAGTTGAACTCTTTAGAAAGGGACTAGATGAATACAAAGTCTTCGCTTCAGAAAGTCTTTACAGAGTACCATACGATGAAGTCACGAAGGAACAACGTCAGGTTAGCAAGTCTGCGGTCCTTGGCGCGATGTTTGGCCAAGGTGCTAAGGGGTTGGTTAAGTACGCTGAAGGGATGGGTGTAAAGATTACCGAACCGCAGGCAAAAAATGCGGTAGATAACTACCGTAGCTCGTATGAGAAGGTAAAGAACTTGTGGGCGCAGTGCGAGACCGCTACCATTCAAGCGGTAGATAATCCCGGAACAACGTTTGCAGCCGGTTCTAAAATTAGATTGAAGAGTGACGGTAGGGCACTGTGGATGTGCTTACCCAGCGGCAGATTAATCTGTTGGCAAAGGCCACAGCTCGAGCTGCTCACCACTCCGTGGGGTACTGAGAAGTTGGGCGTCACCGTTCACAGCCAAAATACTTTCACTCGGCAGTGGGGTAGGAACGCCTTGATTGGTAGTAGTATCTTTCAATCCGCTGTACAGGGTACCGCCAGAGATTGTCTTGCCGTGGCTATGCTTAACCTTGAGAAGGCCGGTTACGAGGTGATCAACAGCATCCATGATGAGGTGTTACTCCTAGTTGAAGAACAAAACGGGGAGTCCGCATTGGCCGATGTACTCAATATTATGATTACACCACCAACGTGGGCGCCCGATTTTCCTCTTGCTGCGGAGGGATGGGTTGGTAAGCGTTACCGTAAGTAATTACTGAGGAATAGAGTAGTATCTATCACCCACTTTTACAATTTTAGAGCCACGTTCTTCTTCAGCGGCTTTAGCTTTGTGAAATGTTGGGTGATCTTTCCCCTTTAGTACAACATAACTATCTTCTGGTAAACCATGAAGGGTTCGTTCGTCGTCAGATGTAGGTGCTACAGAGCCCCAGTGACCAGCATTCTCGCCAGTTCCGTTAGGACCCATACCATAAGCCATGGCTGTTTGATAGTCATAGTCTATACCTTGCGGGTTAAATGGTTGACCACCAGCTGCCAAATATACCAAACCACCTTCTGCACGTTGTTGTGGGGATAATGTGGTTCCTTCTAAAACGCTCATACCGGGACGATAACGTTCATTATTACTTCTACGTAATGTACCATGGCCTAATTCAGAAGGGCTAAGTGCTAGAGAAGCAGGACCAAGTAAGCTAGTAGCTAAATCAAATCCAGTTCCAGTAACATCTTCTTTACTCATTGGTGCAGCTTGCGCATCACCAGCAAAGTATTTACCAACCAATGGCAAACCAGCTAACACAGCACCAGCACCTTTGATTTTTGGATTAGTTGCTAAGAGCGCACCATAACCAGCTGCACTGCTTGCAGATGGAATTGCACCAGCTACATTACCTTCTAGCAATTTATTATAGGCTTCTGCACCTTCATAGCCGGCGCCAAAGCCGAGGCCACCACGGCCGGCTGCACGAAAACTCTGTCTTGCAAAACCACCACCGGGTATACTTACATCTTCAATAACTTCACCAACTTTTTTTAAACCTTGGTTTGCTCTTCCTGACATGGTAGTTGGTTTTGCAACTGTTTCATATCCAGTTAAATCAACAGCAGGCTGTCCGGGAACTTGACCCTTTACTGCCTTTAACGCGTCTTGAACTTCAGAGTACGTTGCTATACGAGATTTTGGCCCGTATATAGTTTGCATTTCTTTTTTAAGTGCTTCCAAATCCAGCCCGGGGTAATCATGATGGATTTGTGACCTTAAATATTGCTCCATACTCCTACGAGTAGTTGCATCAGATCCGGCTACCTTTTCGATAAGTGGACGAGCTGCAGCTGCTGCAGAAGCCACACCAGTTACGGTGTTATATGGACTTACTTGATTAGCAACATAGTCAGGGTCAACCGCAACTAAATCCGTTGGGCGGTTAGATTGTTCTTGCTGCCCGGCAGTAGTTTCAGTGTTAATGTAGCCACTAGGACTAACTGAAACTAAATCACTTGGACGCTGTGTATCATCTGCCATTATTTACCCACCTTATACTGTTTGTCACCGATCCAATAAGACTGTGTAGATTCACTCCACTGCGCCGGTACGTTTGTTGGCATACCGGGTGGCTTTGGGGGAGCTTTTTTAAACTCATACCTTGTGTTAGCAATACGATCTGTCTCTTTATTGTACTCATCATAAATCTTAGACCGATCTTGATTAGCGGCAAAGCCACGATAATCTGTACGCTGAGTTCCTTGATTAAGGCGGTTATATAGCTGACGGTCTTCTTTATCTGCTTTAAGAGATACCTTGTCATACTCAACAGCCTTTTTAAGGAAGTCATAGCCGTTGCTTGCGCCACCAGCAATATTTTGATATGCGGCCCAATCTTTATCAGATGAAGAACCTTTTGTCTGTTCAACAATTTGCAAGATACGAGGGCCCATGATGGCTGTCAATTGTTTAAGCGCCTGTACTTCTTCTTTAGTTAAACCCGGCATACCAGCTTGAACCAAACGTTCAACTTCGGCAATACCAAAGGTGCCAATTGGTGTGGATATACCAGTTCTAATAGCGTCTGCTACGGCGTTACCTAAGTTAGGATTAGATAAAATACCTACTACTCGCTCATTACCACCGTAGCGGTTTACCCAACCATTTAAGCTATTAAGTGAAGTTTGGCGTGCTGCTAATTTTCTGTCATCGGTTAGTGTTACAAAGTTTTTCTCGGCATCTCCAAAGGCTTTAACCGATTCGGCACCAGCTTTTTCTTCGTAATTTTTATAAATATCAAGCGCGGCATCACGACGTTTTTCCCAAGTTGCAATCGCTGTGTCAGCATCTGCTTTGCTCTTAAAATTTCCAGCAACAGGTTTTGGTTCGTTAAATTGAGGAATTTGGGAACTTGCAGCAACCGCGGCGTCGGGCATTCCAATTGGAGGCGGTGGCTTTGCAGCGGCAGAAGGAGCATTAGCAGGAGCACCAGCAGCTGCAGGACCTGCAGTGCGGTTAACTGCAGTATCAGCAGGAGCAGCAGCCAAATCAATTGGAGGCAACTTCATGCGTGTACGAATGTCGTTAATGTATGATCCAACGCTCTTACCATTAGCATCTTGACGGGTGACGTTAATAGAACCATCAGCGTTGATAGCACCGGGGCCACCAAAGTATTCAGCGGCAATCTTGTTAACGTCTTGACCATGTTTTTTATGTAAGTCGTTAAGGATTAAGACACCGGAAGCATAGGCTTGACCCGGATCATTAAGATCATAGCTTGCAGGAATAATACCTTTTTTCTTGTACGTATCAAAGGTATCTTTAGTAACTTGCATAGGACCCTGAGCACCTTGGATGCCGGGCTTGCTTGTATCAGCCTTACCAGATGAACTTTCTTGAGCATAAAACGGTGTAGACAGACCCTCGGACGGGACATCTGTCTTAGGCATAACTACAGCCTTAGCGGGGGCTGCAGCAGAAGGTGCATTAGCACCACCAGTTGTAACAGGCATAGTAGGAGCGCCAGCTGTAGGAGCCCCTTCAGACGGAGGATTGCCCTTAAGGCGGTTAATTCTATCTGTAATAAGTTTTTGTTTAACATCAGCCGGCAACGCATTAAAATCATTTGCTGACATTGTTTCATTTCCCACACCGGGAAAGAAATAATTATCCTGCTTAATATTAGCTGCATCGTACTGAGCTTTAGATGAACCTAAAATTTGTTGCTTATTGTACTCGTCAATTAACGCACGTTGGGCACCAACTTGGTTAGGTCGAACGGTATCCATTGCAGATAAAAGCTGTTGTTGTGCCATGTTAGGTCCAGCACCTGCACCTGCACCTGCACCTGCACCTGCACCTGCACCACCAGTAATGCCCTGTCTAAAACGGGCAATATTTGCAGCTTCAGCTTGAGCTTGAAGCTGAGCCTCTCGATATGCGGCCTGTTGTTGGCGGATGTTATATAGGTTTGCGCGGTCTGTATTAGCAGCCTCTTCACGCAATGCAAAAGCCGGGCCCTTGTTATATTGGGTCCAAGCGGTTACATCTTTTAAGCCCTCATTGAGTTTACGCCAAGGATTATCAATCTCGGCGGCTAACTTTTCCATGTTAGCTAAAATGCCAGAATTAGTCTTGTCATCTAGTAATACGCCGGACTGTGGTGTAATGTTTGCAAGTGCTCCCTTACTACCACCACCAGTTATCTTTATATCTTCTGCCATAATTTTTCCTTAACCCATATCCTGAGGATCGTACGTGTTTGAATCAATTACAGTACCGTCTGGTACATAGCCGTTATTACCAATAATTGGCATTCCAAACTGGTCTTTATTCAAATTAGTCAACCAGCTTCCAAGACCCTTACCTACATCGGCTAATGAGTTACCCAAACCTAATGAGTTTAAAATACTGTTACCAGCTGTTGACATAGCGCCAATTTGGTTAAATGGTGACATTTGGTTTTGTTGTTTTACTAAACCGGGAACGCTTAGGTCATTAATTAAATTAGCATAGCTTCCAAGGTTCTGGAATGGAGCATTCATCTGGGTGTTACCCGCTGTTAACTGGGTGCCTAAACTTTGCTGGGCTACGTTACCTAAATTAGAGCCAGCTGTTACACCAGCCTGTTGGTTTTGTAGTGCAGAATTCATTTGTTGAGCTGCAAGAGTTGCAAACGCATCTGCTTTGGCTTTATTAAGAGCTGTTTCACCGCGTAGGCTACCAAAGTTACCAGAGGCAACGTTAGCGCCCTGAACTGGTGCTGTAGCATTTGGTAGTAATTGATTTAACTGGTCTCTTTGCGCTTGAAACAAACCACCCATTGCTGTGTTGGTGTTTGGTGTCACTTGACCGTTAGCACCAGTAATCCAAGGATTAGCTGCACCAGAAGCAATTTGACCTAAATATCCTTGAGCTTGGTTAAAAGCGTTATTAGGATTTTGTAGGGTATTAATAGCTTGCTGGCCAACGGTGTTTTGAAAAGACGGGGCGGCACCGAGGGCTTGAGTTGCGCCAGAGGCAATACCCTGTTGCGCGGCGTCATACCATTCTGGTAGAGTTGTTTCTTTTACAAAGGTATCTACCAAAAAATTATTTAATCCACTTGCTCCTGTTGTTGCCATTATGCTCTCACTTTACGTTTTGCTTCTAATAAATAACCTAGCGCACCCTTACTATCTGGTGGCAATCCATTTTTATTTTCACGGGTTTTATGTGCCCTAATTGTCTTTAAGAATTCATCTAGTACAGAGGCACCACTATCGTTACTACCGTTGCCTAAAGATGATACCACATCGGCAGGTATTACAAACTCACCATTTGCCAACATTGCTGGAATAGAATCGCTTGTGCCATCACCCTCACCAGTAACGTAGCGGTTTTCCATTGCGTTCAAACCACCTTCGCTAAAGAACTGCGGGTTGTGTCCTCCTACTTCACCACCGTAATTAAAACGTGGTGCGTTTGACATCATGTTTAAACCAACAAACGGTTGAGGATATGCAAACTTTTTACCCTTCATTTTAACTTCTGAAGAACCCGGGTCAAACGCAGGGTTTGTATCTCCACCATCGGCCATGTGCACAATACCACCTTCAGCGGCTGCTAAAATAGCCTTTAGTGCGGCCTCAGCATTGTACGGTGTTGGTGCGTAGGTAAACATTTGCAGGTCATATTTCTCTGGCAAATAAGGCTTGGTTTCAGAACCCTTAATGAAGTTGGCAATTGGAGAATATGACGCATCGCCGGGGCCAACGCTAATATTAGATCCCGGTGTGGCTCCAGCGCTACTACCACCGGATCCTCCGCCAGTTGCTAAGCGCATTAAACCACCAGCCTTTGCGGCTTTTAATTCATCCTCTAAATTAAAGGGAATAGTGTTTGGGTTTTGATAGTTTTGCATAGGGATCACATTACTTGGTTGAGTATTAATTAGTTTCATTAACTGCGCTAAAGGCAATGCAATTTTTCTGCCTTTTGCAAAGTCCGCCAATAAATCTGGTGGATTAATTTTTTTCTTTTTCTTAACAATTGTTGCTGCTGGTATAGCCGGTAATTTAGGGGCCGTTGTTTTTGGTTTTACTGGTGTTTCAGGAGTTATTGTTATCGGAGTTGGTGTATTAATATCTAATGGTGGGTTTACCGCCACTGGGGGATTAATTTTAGGCCCTGTCGGTATATTTTGCGAAGGTACGGCTACTCTTGGTACTCTGGTATCCGGATCCATAACAGCAATATCAACAGGTATTGGTCTTGGGCTTACAGGCTCCATTAACGGTTTTGTCTGCGTTACAGGTTGCGGTAAAATTGCATCTAACAGCGCGGTATCTATAGCAACAGGGTTTAGCTGCTGTAACTGAGTCTGTGTTTGTGTTTTAGGCTGTGTTAAGGTGGCCGTATCTGTTTTTGTATCTGTAGCTGCTGTTGTATCTGTGGCTGTTTCCGTTTCTGGAATAGTTGGAGCTAAATTAATATCACCAAAAATAGTGTCACCAAAAAGCCTACGAATATCTGGTCTTTCTTTAAAGAGAGTTTCTGTTGGCTGTGTTTGCTCACTTGTTTCACGTTGTCTTTGTGGCTCAAACGGTACTACTGATTTTGGATCAATGTTTAATGTAGAAAAAATGCCTTTTAAAATATCCGCATTTTCAATTTGTTGTTCTTTAGTTCCAATTTCTAAATCAATAATTGGTGTGTCAGTAGTTATTGAACCAATTGCTTTTGCATAAGTAACTGGAGTTCCAAAAGCGTCTTCGGCAATAACTTTGTTTGCATCAATTCTAGGTGTGTTTTCGGAAGACTCCGAGTTTAGCACATCAATAGCCGCTGCACCAATACTATCTGTTGCCATCTTTGTTGCAGTATCTAAATCAATGCCTAATGCGTTAGACAGTGTGCTGGCCGCATTGTCCCTAGTTTCAACCATTGTTATTGTTGAGTCATTTGAAACTGGTGAATACCCAATAGCTTTTACTTCTTGAACTGGATTATAGGGCAACAAATTTGGTGCATTTTGCTGACCATTATCATATCCTAATAGCGGTATCTTATATTCTTTTAGTTCTACATCTTGCTGTTGTGGACCTTTTTGTTGTTGTTGCTGTTGTTGTTGCTGTTGTTGCTGTTGTGCTGCTGACAAAGCATCTGCCGCCACAAATGGTGCTTTAATGGCAGTGTTTGCACCAATCTCAACTAATCCTTCTAATACAGCTCCAGATATATACTTATCTGGATTAACTGTGCCAGTTTGAATAAGTTCGGTTGACATGTTACCAAACAAGTTATCAAAAAATCCTGAAGCAAAATCCCTACTAGCCGATGTAAATAATGGCAACGACTTTTCTATAATGTTTTGGGCAACAGATCCGGTAAGATTTCTCAAAACAACGTCACTACCCACGGGACCGGCAACCGCCCTTATTATGGGTGCATTACCAAGCGGGCTAATAAGCGCTGTAATAGTTGCAGCAACATACGATGGCAGCATTGCCTTGTCTCTAGCTTCTGCTTCAGGCACACCCTTAACCATTAAATCTTTTACTATTTCTTCATATTTATTGCCAAAAGTTTGGGCACCTTGAAGAAGAGATGTCGTTGCAACACCGGCGTATACAAGTCCTGTGTAAGCGGTTACTGCAGCACCTGCTGCCATTGGTAGGCCAGCTTGAACTAAGGCATCACCTACGTATAAAGACGCCGCTTGTGGGTGCTGTAATGATGAAACAAGGCCGGCAACAATCTTTCCGGGAATGCCTTCAGCCTTGTCAATACTTTTATAAATATCAGCTTGAGCAGTTTTAAATTCCTGCGGAACCATTGTGTCACCAAACTTTTGCATAGCTTGAGACGATATTACAAATGAGTTTTCCGGTGAAATCCAACCTTGAGAAATAGCAATCTGTGCTACGTTATTTCTAACGTCACCTATTGAGTTAATTATTTGACCACCGGTTGCCAACAAAGAACTCTTATAGAAATCTGCAGCTTTACCAATAGTCTCTTTTATCTCTGGAATAATCTTTTCTGGATTATCAATGTACGGAGAAATTTTACTATTTAATTTTTCCCATGTAGTATCTGAATATCTTTTAAATGTCTCAGGATACGCTCTATTTGGATCGGTAAGTCTATCTCCCAATCCCTTAGTTGTTTTATCAAACATTGAAGCTGTGTCTTTTGCAAAATTGACAGCATCTTCAAAGGTCCTAGTCCTTGGTGCCATTGCTTGGGCCAAGGTTTGCATTGGAGTCTTTTGTTCTTCTTCGGGTTTAGCAGAAGGTGGTGGTGCTAAAGCAGTAGTATATTGCTTACCATTCCATTCAAATGTTTTTGCTCCGGCGCCCCTAGCTTCTTTAAACGCATCGGCAAAGTTATTTGCATTTGAAACAACACTCTTATTCCCCAGTAGCTGGTCGGTATATGCTTCAGCCTTATCTTTTGGAATCTGGTACAAATCTTCTAAATTTGTTGAAATCTGGGACTTTGACAGCCCTTGATTTTTCATTTCATCTGCAACAAATTTTAAATTCTCTTGCTTGTCGCCGGTTAACATCTTTGCTGCGTTAAGCAACGCAATTGGATCTTCTGCCTTTGCGGCTAATCTTTCAAATGCGTTGTTAGCCACCGTATTTTGAAAATAGTTTTCGGCGGTCTTTTCATCTACGTTATATACCGCAGCTAAATTAGAAACAATGTCCTGCCTTGGCATGTTTTGATCTAGCATAACATTTGCCGTATAGCGTATGTTATCCAACGGGTTGCCAGTTATATTATTTTGTGCAGCATAGGCCCTTATTGGATCATCAGCCAAATTGATATAGTTATCAACTAAACCTTGATTTAAAGTTTTATCTACGGCACCACTAGTTAGGCCCACATTTTCTGTTGCGTACGGGTCAAATACCGTATCTTTTTGCTTCATATCAGCAGATACAGACCCACTAATAATTGCAGGTATATTAGTTATAAGCGCTCTTTGTACACTACCACCATTTAAGGTTGCCGTTGTTGCAACTCTTGCTACGCTAGACACGGCATTAATAGCAGCAGCTGACATAGTCGGGTCAATTTTCTTTGCTATATCTTGAGCATATTCTGAAATAGCTGAAGAAGCCAAGGCAGTTGCTATTACTTGTGCAAAGTTGCTACTATTAACTTGTCCTGTAGCGGCAGCTGCAATTGCAGTAGCCGTGGTATTAACAATGATTGCCGAAACTTGTTCTTTAGTTAAATTTACGGCTTTGGCAATATCTATAACAGTTTCAGAACTAACTAAACCAGATGCCGTCACATTCATTTGTTCTATAGCGCCACCAGCTGCGCCACCAATGGCTCCACTAATAGCACCTTTTATGGCACCCTGCTCAATATTTCCACCATAGGCTGCTGCGGTTATCACACCCATACCAGCACCAATAACCGTGCCACCTAGGGCTGCGGTTGCAACTGTACCTACAGCTGCAGCTGTTTCAGCGCCCAACATAGCTGCCCCAAGTGGAGCAGCACTGCCAGCGGTGGCAACTGTTGCAGCGGCTATGGCAATCATAGCCACACCCGGCATAACATCTTTACCAAAGTTAAACCCGCCTCCGCCTTCAGCACCTTCTCTAGCAATACGTATTTGGTTTTGAACGTTAGCTTCGTTAGCTGCGGTATTAACAATTGAGTTAATATCTTTTTCACTGATACCAGCTTGGTACGCTGCCTGTGCTACCTTGTTAATTTCTGCCTTAACAGGTTCTGCTCTTTCGCTAGTATTTTGACCTATTTGCCAACCAACTTGTTTACCTAAGAAACTTAGTTGTGCTTTGTAGTAATCTTCGGGGGCTACCTCTTTAAGAGCTTGAAGTGCGTTGTAACTAGGATTAATATCAGAATTGGTACGATAATCTAAGTAAAGTTGTTTTTCTAACTCAGTAGCAACGTTGCTGTAATATTTTTTAGGGTCTGCTGCTTTTGTATCGTATAAAGCCTGTTTTTCTTCATTACTCATCCAAGCTAATGGGGATAAGTATTTATCTTTAGCAGCTTCGCCGGATATTAAAAGTTTAGCGTCTGCGCTTTGACTGTTGTATACGTTGCCAGTTACTGGGTCTATATAATTGTAAATTTCTTTACCATCTTCACCCGGTTCTCTACCCGCAGATTGTGCTACCCAAGTACTTGGATCACCCGGCGTTACAGGAGCACCACCAATAATGGGTGCACCCGGATTCAAGTTTTGGTATTCTTGACTTCCTGTAATACCAGCGATAATAGCTTCAGGGCTTTGTCCTGCCCAAGTTTGTGCACCAGATGGATCTACATCGCGCTTTAAATATTGTTGATATAAAGCGTTTAAGTCTTGAGGATTTTGATTTGCACTACCAGTGGTATCCCCACCGCTGCGATTAGCATATTCCTGTGACCCCAAAATGGCATTAGTTACATCTTGTGTTGACCAACCAGCGTATGTTTGCGCACCAGATTGATCCGGAGCACGACCTAAAAACTGTTGGTATAACGCGTTTAAATCTGTACCACCACCTTGATCGGGAGCAGGACCACCACTACCACCTCCGCGATTTGCATACTCTTGACTTCCAGTGATACCAGCAATCACTGAATTAATGTCTTGGCCTGTCCAAGTTTGTGAACCACCTTCATCCGGAGCACGACCTAAATAGGTCTCGTACAACTGGTTTAATGTGGCCTGATCAACGGTACCACCCTGACCCGGGCCAGTTTGAATTGGTGTGGCGTTGTTAAATTCAGGTGGCGCGGCTTCAACCGTTACAGAGCTATCTGCTGGCGCGTCTTCTACCCAACTTGACCCATCTCCGTTATCCACCCAACCCATTTATTAACCTTCTTAATGCGTGATCGTTATATCTATAATAATGCAAAAATAGGGCTCTATTCGCCCTATTTAGCTGCTTGGACCATTAATAATTTGGGTAAATTCTAATGCCCAGTTTTGCCATTCTGTAAACAGTGTGGGGTCCGGAACTGGGTATACTGAGAACGTTGGCAATTGGGCTACGTTCCTTGCAGTCTCAAGCCAATTCTCTTCGGTGTTATATGGAATCAACTCTTCTGAGTAGTACATGGCTAAGTTGCCATTCCAATCTTCCCAACTCATATTGGTTGGAATAAATGGAAAAAACGGTTGAAATGCCATTACGGTCTTTCGTCGCCGTACTCTGCAGTAATAAGAATACGACCCATTTCATAATTGCCGTCAATTGCGTTAGATTCAAACTGTAATCTAATTTCACGGTGTTCAACACGCAGGTCAATTTTACCAGTGTCAGCATCAAACGGAAACGGCCCAGAATTTTCTGTAGTTCCGCGAGCAAATTTACGACCTAAAATAGTCAAATTCATTTCGCTTTGTTGTACAAAGTCTGGCTCAATACGGCGAATGTGCATACGGCGGTTAGCACCCTCTGATGTATCTTGAGATGGTGTGCCACCAACCCAACTAATATCACAGGTTGTAAAGCTAGAAGTTACCGCTGTTTCGGCAATGTATGAAACTTCGTTTAAACCAAACTCATGCTGCCATAATGGATAGCCGCCAGTGATACCATAAACAGTACTGCCAAGGGCTGGATACGGGGACAGCGGCTCAGATAATGTAATTCTAGTAACACCCGGAGCTGGAACAAAAGCATTAAAGATATGCACACTACTTGTTACTTCATAGACCGTTGCCGTTGGGCTTTGAGATAGGGTTAAATAACTGCCCGGTGGAAATGTAGTAGTTACATCACCGTCGATGTATACCTGAGACGACGTAGGAGCCGGCTCACTAGCAGGGTTTGTAATGGTTGTAAATGCTTGACTGTAGGATACGTTGTAATCCCAACCAGCCCAAATAGGTGTCGGGAAAATCTCAGTGGTCCAGCCGCAAGAACGTCTAGCACCGTCGGCTTCACCTGCGTCGTACCAAAGTTTATCTTTTACATTATAAATAATTGCGTCGGTAACTTCTGTTGCACTACCCCTAGGATAAAAGAACCAGATTTCATTGTAGCGTGGTACCTTAGTGGCCCACACTTTTTGGCGCTGTACAAAGTTCATGTTATCTAGCAACCAATTTATATTTTTATCGTTGCTTAAAACACTTACCACACCGTTGTATTGATAAAAACGGTCAACGCCAAGCCAATAGTACACGCCGTCCATCTCAACTACCGCAGACGAGGACATAATAGAAATCTGGCTAGAAATAATATCGTAACGCCAATATAGCGGTGCGCTACCTGTGAACGATACACGGATGAGTGAGTCAGTGGCCCAGAACAAACCGGATGGTGAGTTTGTACCGCCTCGAACTGGAACACCTTTAACAATTTTGGAAGATGACATGTTGACTTGGTTGGCCGTTGCGCCGTTCCAGTCGCTTAGTGTTTGACTACCGTAAACAGCTTCCACATGGTTGTTAGCAATATAACCATTATCGCCATAAACAAAAATATAAGGATAGAGAACACAAACTCCACCAGAAACACTGATCGGTCTGTACGTAGGGTTTTGACCCGTTGTATCAGCCAAGCCATAAAAGTTCCATATACCCGGCGCATCTTCTGTAACGTTACCATAAAGGACCTGAGATGGAACTCCGTTGTCAATGTTTGCTAAGTTTAATCCGGGGTGTGCTAATACCTTTAGCTCTTCACCAGATGGAGAATATTGCAAATCAAATTGCCATAAGTGGCGGATGTCATAAGAAAATGTATCGTTTGCAATCCAAACGTTTGTCGGCGTTCCGGTGTATGCCGGTGTAAATGTTACTGTCGTTACCGGTGATGCAAATACGGGGGTACCTACCGTTGTATAAATAGTAGGGTTAGCCGATTGGTCAAATATAACTTGAGTGCCGGCTGGGTATACTGAAGAGTAGTCAACGATTGGTACGGCGGTACTAGTTAACTGAAACGTGGTTGTAGAGCCACCAGTTGGAACTTGTTGTGCGTAACCTTGATTAATAACGGCAGGATATGGACCACTACCAACACCAAATGTTGTACCCGTTGTAAATACGTCAATGCCACCGGCATTACCAACGTAGATATAGTTAATACCGTTAAAGGCGTTGGTGACCATGCCGCGAGGAATGCCGTTAAACGAACCAAACAGTTGGCGATAGCCTCCCATTTTCTTTGGTACACCGCGTTGAAAACGACACCACTCACCGTCACTAAATTCACGTGTTTCAAAAACAGTACCGTCACGTTTAATACCCGGCTGAACACCTAATGTGTAAACAACGTTGTACTGTTGTTGCGATGATTGTACTCTATCGTCAGCCATTAAAACGTTCCGCCGCTAATAAGTGCTGCCGTAAAGGTAGCGGGTGTAGATATTTGGGGATCAAATGGATTTGAGTTGTCTATGTTAATCATCTCAACGCCGTTTGCTGTCAAGCCCAGCACACCAATACTATCTAAATACATGCCGGTAGTGGTGTCATTTAAAAATGAAAACGATGGTGTTGCGGCAGTGCCATCGTTTGCAAAGAATGCAGTTGTAGCACTTTGAGAAATAATATATAGGTTGTTACCGTCACTTAATACCAAAACAACGGCTCCCGGAGTTACAGGGGTCGGAGGTTGTGATGTGCCAGATACTTCAAAGAATAAATTATACGGGCCTAGTGTGTCATTGGCCAGAATATAAATCTGGGTTGTTGCGGGCAATATAACTGTTAAGTCAGTTGTACGGGTGCCCGATTGTGCAACGTAGGTTTGAATAATTGGTGCGTAGGACACCAAGCTAAATGTAGCACCTACGATAGAATCAACGTCGTAAGACGCCGATGTGAAGGTTACGTTTGACGGTGTTGCAAGTCCAACGGTAAAGAAGTTACCGGTGGATTGTTGAAACATAATAATACCTGATTCGCCCGGGTTAACGGTAAGATTGGCAATATTGTTAATTTGAGAAATGCCGTTAGGCACAATGTTTAACGCGCCCGTTCCGTTATTACGGAATGAGATAAACCAACCGGCTGTTAGTCCTGCCACCGCCGGTAAGTTAAATGTGCCATTACCACCAGTCCAAACAAAGGTTGCCGCCCGGTCTGTGTTTAACGCAGTTGTTGTTGTGGAGATTGTTTGAACGTTTTGAGTAACATTTAGCTTACCAGAAATGGCAGCTAATCCGTTACCTGCCAATGTGGCCGCGTCGGCAGATGATGTACCAGTGCCAAACGTTACGTTTTGCCAGACACCTGCTGTGGTGCTGTTATCAGAAAGATAGAAATAAACAGATGTGCCAGACGGTATGGATACGGAGGCACCACCGTCAAAGTCATTTACAAAGAATGTTACGGCACCAAAGTTACGGAACAAGATGTCTATACCAACAGAGCCCTGTTGAGCGTTTGGTAGTGTTATATTAAGCCCTGCGCCGTCGGGTGTGCAGTCCATAATGCGGGCCGCAGGAACCTGAGTTGGGTTTATAACAAGGGGCCAGTATAGGTCTACATCTGCATCAAAATTAAGGTCAAAGTACGATACATCAGTTTGTTGGATGACGTCCCCAGTAAACGGCGATGTGTATGTCGGCATTTATTAGGGCTCCTGTACGGTCGTATTTCTATCAATACGACGTGAATTGTCTTCTCTTTTAAGGGAGGCCAATGAGTCTGTATAGTATGTCTTCCATATTGGTAGCTTATCAATTGCCTTGAGGTAGCCTTGGGCCTGTAACAACGCACCAAATAACATTGCTTGGGGGCATTGCTGTGTAAACAAATTAGTTTGATTGGTTGTATCTAAGGGTTGAACTAAGCTGTAGTAAATAATTTCTACCGGGTACGAAGCATCTGGAACTGGTGCAATTGCCCAGTTGTTGTAGTCATACTCAGCGTAGTACTTAGGTTGACCGGGATCAGATTCAGATTGATACTGGGCCACATAGTCCTGTGAACGTATTAAAATTGGCTTACCGTTCACCTTCATGGAGACAGTTTTTCTCCAGCGTGTTGGCTTTTCAAGGATGTCTTGGGCCGCTAATATATTGGTTTCAACTACAATTAACTGGAGCAGTGTCTTTAACTCGGCGGCAATTGCAGACTCAGCCAAACCAATTAAGGCCGGTATCTGGGCCACGAATTCAGCGTCGTCACGCTCCATGTAGTTGATTACATCAGCTACTAAGTTGTCGTAGGTTTGTACGTAAGCGGCTGTCATTATCGTGTGTAGTAAGAGATATTAGGTTGGAAATAAATGGGAGACTTATCACGGTCTTCCTCTTCGAATTGTGTACGTAAATCTAACGCCATCTTTTCTAAATAACCAATACGTGCCATATCTACACCGGGCAATTGCATGGCTAACTTGTGTGATAATGCTGCTTGGAAATAAGAAATTGCACGGTCAGGCATGTACAGTTCATTAGTTAGTGAGCCAACGTCTTGCGGTTGACATTCAATGATTAATGAGAACGCTTGGAAGTTA
>Ga0114974_10001474_pt1 | contig 18600 bp, 30 predicted proteins | sample S_130206_EF_Meta_FD_87318 | JGI IMG/M metagenome (GOLD analysis project Ga0114974, IMG submission 87318) | Freshwater microbial communities from Lake Simoncouche, Canada to study carbon cycling - S_130206_EF_MetaG | ecosystem: Environmental > Aquatic > Freshwater > Lake | place: Lake... | reverse complement strand
TTTTTGATACCAGTTATTAGTGGTCGAGCGCACCTAGGCGTGCGTGTGTGCGAATTCGCTATTTAGTGTTCCACGATCGGGTGGAATATTGCTTTATCCCGTCAGCTAAGATAGTATTCATTCATCAGATAGCAATTCCGCTACTGATATTTCAAAACTGTTCAATTTTAGGAGAATGAACATGGCAACAGCCAAAAAAACCATCGCCCACAATGTTGAAATTGTGACCCCCATTTTGTCATATACAGACGGCGCATATAAACAGGCATCTAGTCATGATACTGTTACAGACTTTGCAAAGTATGTAATTGAGAAAAATTCGGGTTTTGGTACTGCTGACTTCAAATTGTCTGATAAGGTCAAAGAGGAGATTGTGCAAGGGTATCGTATGCGATTCTCTGCAAGGCATCCCGCAAAGACTTATGCAGTAATCGGTAGCGAATATTTCGATATCGAGAGCATAGACCCTACTCAAAGGGATAAAGTCAAAGAAAAAGTTGAAGTAGGCGTTGAAGTAGCATTAAGTTTTACTTCTAACGAATTCGGTAAACTGGCAAACGATCGCCCACAGTATCATAAACTGATAGGAAAATGGCGGTCTGATACTAGCACCTACTGTTCAAACCGATTCAAAGACTTGGAAAAAGCCGCAAAGGATACAGTATCAGGCGGTGCAAAAAAGAAGCGTACAGCGAATCTTAGTTTTGCTGAGACAGTAGATAAAACTGTGACAGATCTAAAAACTAAACTCGCAAAGTGTGTAGCGAATAAAACTGACAGCTCTGCTAATCAGGATAAATTCAACAAAGCCTTAGCCGCTTTCCTAGCAGTCTGGAAAGCCTAAGCACTCAGCCCCATCAGGTCAAAAGCCTGATGGGGCTTTTTTTTGGTCTCACTATTTGAGACCAGTTATCTGTGGTCGCGCGCGTCATTAAGCGTATGCGTGGATTCTGAGAAACTTAAATGATAGGGTTAGACAGCGCATAGCAAGTGGGAATCGTTAAATAGTGTTCCACGCCAGCGTGGAATCCATGGTTACATCATCTAAGTTTTTCAGATTTGATGGTCGAGATCGCTTGAAGTTATTTTCTGAGAAACTTTAGCGATGCAAAATGGGCTTGAAATAAAGTTTGTTCCACAAAACAGTAGAACAAAACCAACCCAGTAGAACAGAAAATGCCTCGTAAGTCCTTGTCAGCATTGAAGTTTTTCAGTTTGTTCTAATGTTCTACTTTTTTTAGGGGGTAGTCCCAAAATTTGAGAAAAACTCAGATCGATCAAGCAAGCCACCGAGTGCAAACTCCTTGCCAAAAAAACCGAAAAAATAACCGTATCCTCCCTAAAAACCTAGAACAATAGAACATATATATATTTAATAAATAAAATAATAAGAAGAATCAACAACTTACCTAATTTCGACCCCACTTTTTTTGTTCTAACTATACCTAAAAAATAGAACAAAACTCAGAACATTCCGCCTTTTTTAGAACACGCCCCTAAACAACTATTTTATCCATACCCCTTGACTTATAAGTCAAGTTGTGTTATACTTATAACTGAGTCGAAGATGAAAGCCATCAACAACTCAATTTAGCGTTCCACGCCAACGTGGAATCCATTGCAAGTCTGACCTTTAGGAGAGAGTCATGAATGAAGTTCAAATCGTAGAAAATTTTGGCACTATGTGGAAAGTGTCTTACAGAGGCACGACCTACATCGTAGACCGCCGAGCAAGAGGTAGGTTGTTCCAAGATATTTATCTTGTCACCGATCACAGCGGTTCACCAGTGCAGACAAGGGTATGGGCTGATAGCGTAGAACACGCAGTCACCAAGGGCAGGGCGCAGTTAGAACCAACACTCGTTGCCCGATACAACCGACTGCAAGCCACCTAAACATCACCAAGGAGAATCACATGGGAAGAATGAAAGACTTACTCATCGACATTGACGATGAGGAACTGCAAGTCCTCTTGGACAACTTCAAGCCAACATCAGAGGAACTTCAAGCTGAACTAAATGAACAGCAAGCTCATGAGGTGAGCCTGCCAAGCGTTAGTGTCAAGCCTGAGATCAAAGTTTATTTGCTGATGAAGAACGGCTACCCCGTCAGATCGTACATGGACAGGGCGTTGTCGTTCTATGAGTGCTGGGTTTGCACCAAGGGCGAAGAGTATGCAGAGACACCCGACGACTACTACGTTGTCGAGATGATGCACGACACATCCACTTACACAGGGGAATGACATGAATGATTTCTTTTGGAACTACCGCATCGTCAATACCAAGTCTGCCAACAACGGCGAGGATTGGTATTGTTTGCAAGAGGTGGTGTATAGCGTAGATGGCAAGCCTGAGAGTTTCGGTGCGCCATGCTTGGGGTCGGAGGACATGGAGTCCTTTGGCGATGTGTGGCACATGATGCAGGAGGCAATGACCCTGCCCCCATTGCAAGAAGAGGACTTTGTATGAATCACACACCAGAATGCCGCAACTGCGGCGATCAGTATTCCACGAAGAGGTGGAGTCTCGGTTACAAGTTCTGCTTGCCATGCGGTGAGCAGATCGCCAAGCAGGTGATACGCACAGTCGTGCCGATGCACAAGAGCAACTATGTGATGGTCACTGACATGAGTGACCTCAAGGGTATCAACAACAAGGGAGGGTTTCACAGATGATTGTCATACCGAAAAAACTAAACCGCCATGTGCTCATGGCGTGTTGTTACATCATAGAGTGCGCTCAAACAGATAGGAGTGCTTGCCTTAAAAACTGGCAACTATGTGAATTTACTGTGAGATTAATAGATAACTACCCGAAAGAGTGGGAGTTTTGCCTATCAGTCACCAAGAAAGGAACTCGCAAATGACACAAGATGACATGAGCCACATGGAGGCAGTCTTTCTGCCGATCGACAGGGACAGACCATCCCTGCCATACGATGAATTCATAGTTGATGGTGGGCGACACCCAGTAAGTGAAGCACTTGAACGCAAGGTAGGCGGGCACTTCTTTGCCCACTATGAATTCCCTAATGGGAAAACGGCGAGCGTGATCTGTGGGCAGTTGTTCTATTCACGGATAGAAGCACCATACGAGGTGCGTATTGGCGGAGAGGAACAGCCACATGGGTATCAGACCGACGAGGAAATGATGATTCTTTTAGCCAAAGCAATAGGAGACCAATGATGGGGTACAGATCAGATGTCGCATACACGATCAGGTTCGTGGATGACGAAGCCACGAACAACGAACGATCGTTTTATACATTCTTAGTTGAGGCTAAGTCTAATGCAGCTACGGCTGCTTGTTTCACTACACCCAATACACCGAGTTGGGTTTTTGAAGTAGATGAGGAGAATTACCAAATCAATTTCTACGCCGACAGCGTGAAATGGTATGAGAGCTTCTCTGATGTGCAGACGCATGAAGCGTTGCTCTCTTTGGCGAAAGAGTGGGAAGAGGATGACCATGCCCGCATCGGTTATGTGTTCGTGCGTGTTGGCGAGGAGTCTGACGACATCGAGGAGACTGTGAGCGAATTAGCAGACTGGGGTTGGGTTCATGTTAGTCGTTCGATCAGTCGAGATTGGTAAATAACTGGTCTCGCTTCTCCAACTTTTTTGTCCAAAGGGGTTGACTCATATGTCAAGTTGTGTTATACTTATATCTCAGTCGAAAGGCGTTTCAGCCGAGGCGCTAATCATCGTTCCACGCAAGCGTGGATTTTGAAATCAAAAGGGGAATCACCATGAACATGGAATTGCAAAAGCCCAAGCATCTCATCAGCTTGGCATCATCAGCGGTGTTGGTGTCTATCGACACTAGCGTGTGGTCGGCAACGAAGCAAGACCGAGGCATCAGCAATGAGGTTTCTGACGCAAAGAAAGCCGTTCGCAACGCGGGCAAGTACACCAAGCATTTGCTTGCCGATCATCCCAAGCACAAGGCGATAGTCAACTATCGTCAGAGTATCTATAACTGGACGAAGCGCAGGACATATCGTTGGAACGATGCGAACGACCTCTTGCCTAGTATTGATGTGCCTCGCTTCAAGCAGGAGTTCGGTGAACATAAGGCGAAGTTTGATTCTCTCGTTGAGGAGTTTCTCAATTCATACAGTTCGATTGTGTCCGACATGGCGTTCAGCGCAGGTGATATGTTCAACCGAAGCGATTACCCAAGCGTGGATGAGTTGCGCTTCAAGTTCGGGGTTCAGTTGTATGTGTCCGAAGTGCCGATGAACGACTTTCGTTGTGGCATTGCGAATGACATCGCTGATGACTTGTATGAGACATACACAAGGCAAGCCGAGAACATAGTGTCCCATGTGGTCATGGAACAGAAAACAAGGTTCATCGATGTTATGCAGTCAATCAGTCATTGCTGTGGTGTGGATGAGGTCGGTGTGGATGACAACACTGGCGAGACCAAGACCCGCAAGCGCAAGATCTATGACACCACTATCCAAAAGGCATTGGAGATGTGCGAAACCTTTAAGGGTTTCAACCTAAACGCCGATCCCGAATTGGAGGAGGCAAGGGCATTGCTTGAGAAAGCATTGTCCGATGTGAGCGCAAGTGACATTCGAGAGAGTGACGCTGTGCGTTCGAGTGTGAAGGAGGATGTGGACAACATCCTCAGTAAGTTCAGTTCTTTTCAGTGTGTTTAATCAAGGAGTAATCAAATGAGCAAAATGAATTTCACCCCCATGGTATCTATCAGCGAACTACGGAAAATGATTCCGCTAATAGGTTCAGATCTGACGCTGGTCATACAGTCCGAGCCAGGTTGTGGCAAGACCTCCCTGTTATCTATGATGGAACAAGATCATGGCGACAAGTACGACTACATCTATGTGGACTGTCCTGTCAAGGATATGTCAGACATCGGTATGACTATTCCCAACCACACAAGCAAGGCGCTTGAGTATTATGTTGCGGAGTTGTTCAAGCTCGATAGCGACAAGCCAAAGATGATCTTGCTCGATGAGTTGATGAAGTCTCCCAAGCTCATGCAAATTATCTATACCCGCTTGATGTTGGAAAGAATGGTAGGTGATCGTCCACTGACTCGTGGAAGCGTAATCATTGCGACATCGAACAATGCCTCAGATGGTGTGGGCGACTCGATGCTTGCTCATGCCGCAAATCGTGTGTGTATCGTTCGCATGGCGAAGCCCACAGCTGATGAGTGGTTGACATGGGCAACAGTCAATGGAATCTCTCGTGTCGTTCGTGCGTTCGTGTCCATGTTCCCTCGTGTCATGGCGTCATACACCGAAGGCGATCATCAGAAAGATAACCCATACATCTTCAAGCCAAGCTCAGGCACATTGTCATTCTGTTCGCCTCGTTCATTGGCGAAGTGCGATGTGATCGTGAAGCATCGTGATGTGTTGGGTGAGAACGCAACTATGGTCGCATTGGCAGGGACGATCGGTGCGTCAGCGGCGGGTGACATGGCGGCATTTATGTCGTTGGAGAAATCATTGATGGATGTTAAGGACATCATCAAGAAGCCTAAGGATGTTCCCATGCCGACAGACATATCAGCGCAGTTGATGATTATGTTTCAAGCAGTAGATACATTGGCGACACAGGATGAGTTGACATCGTTCATGGAGTTCGTCGAGCGTATCAGTTCATCCGAGGTGCAAGCGGTGTTCTTCACCATGATGATGCGTAGTCCCAAGGCGGTGCGTCTTGCAAGAAACAATGCAAAGATCGCTGAGTGGGCTAAGAACAACCACGAATTATTCTAAGGAGTTGAATGATGATAACCATTACTGAGTTGGAGTTTGTTTTGTTCATTGCGTTCGGTGTGATGACCGCAATGTGGTTTCGATTGCGAGCCGAGTTGTATATGCACAAGCGTATGACAGCAGAGATATTAATGCGGGTTGCCAAGGGCAATATGAAGGTCACCGAGACTGATGATGGCTTTAACTTTGAGGACATCAAGTCATGAGTGAAGCTAAATGGTTGACTGTCGTCTATGTGTTGGCGATGGTCGTGATTGTGTTAGATATATTTTATTGGAGAGCAGTATGAGTAAGCAAGAAACACGCGTGAAGAAGGCGCACATTGCGCTGATGAAACACCCCGAGACTGCGCTGTATTCGGGCGTGATGTTGATGGGTAAGAGTGAGGTCGTGGACAGTGGATGTCCTACGGCATACACCGATGGTGTCAACAAGGTCTATGGTCGCAAGTTCTTGGAGAGTGTGGACACCGAGCCCAAGGTTCGTGGCTTGATACTGCATGAGAATCTTCATGTGGCATTGAAGCAGTTGCCAAGGGGTAAGGATATGTTTGATGAGAATCGCAAGCTCGCCAACATCGCCGCTGACATGGTAGTGAACAACATCATCGAAGATATTAAAGGCACAGTCAATGGTTCATCCGAGCGAATCGTTGCGTTGCCCGATGGTGCGGTGTATGACCCCATGTTCCAAAACTGGTCGATGCGTGAGGTATACAACTATCTCAAAAAGCATTGCAAGGGAGGCAAGAAAGGTCGGGGTAAGAACGAGGGAGGGCAAGGTAACGAACCACCCGAGGGTGGAAGCGGAGATAGCGGTGACGATGGTGACGACAACACTATCACTATCAACGGCAAGACCTATGATCTTTCTGACGCAGACGAACATGATCTTGACAACCTGAAAGACCTGACGCATGAGCAGATCAAAGAGATCAACGATGCGATTGACAAGGCGTTGCGTGAGGGTGGGATGTTGGCGGGTCGCATGGGCGCAAAGATTCCTAGATCAATCTCTGACTTGCTTGAGCCCAAGGTCGATTGGCGTGATGCGTTGCGTGAGTTTGTATCGAGTGCCATCAAGGGCAAGGATGAATTCACTTGGCGCAAGATGAACAAGCGACATCTCGCTAATGACATCTACTTGCCAAGCATGGAGAACGAGACGATCGGTGAGGTGGTCATCGCCATTGACACATCAGGTTCAATCGGTAGCGAGCAGATCACCGAGTTCGCAACAGAACTGGTCTCTATTTGCGAGCTTTGCTCTCCCGAGAAGGTTCGTGTTCTGTGGTGGGATACCGATGTGCATGGTGAGCAAGTCTTTGTAGGCAACTATCAGGACATCGCTGGTCTACTCAAGCCGATGGGCGGGGGTGGTACTCATGTGTCGTGTGTCAACCATTACATCAACAAAGAGAAGATCAATGCCGAGTGTGTAATCGTGTTCACCGACGGGTATGTTGAGAATGACATCGCTTGGACTATTCCTAGCCCAACCCTGTGGATGGTTACCGAGAACAAATCGTTTGAGCCCCCTGTCGGCAAGAAGGTGAAGTTCGGTGACGAGTGATTCGTCTTTGTATCAAGGGTTTGCAACTATCGCATATGAGATGAAAGGCGTGACACAACAAAGCAAACATCGACTGTCCAAGCAGATAGCACAAGAACTGTTAGAAGATTATGGGGACGGTGCTTATCTGTATTGTTTAGAAAAACTATCAAACAACACACAAAACCCACAACTGTGGCGAGATGTGTTGACTTGGCTTGATGACACTGAGTGGGTGTCATGGCTAACTGAAACTGAAACAACAAAGGGAGAAACAAATGAAGGGTCTTGACTACAAGCGTCTTGAGCAGATCACGAAAGTGGAGAAACCATACCGAGGCACGACCGATCGGTATCCTGTGGGCAACCGCAGACACAACCTCAAGAACTTTTTTGTGCGAGAGGAGAATGGCGTAAAAGTATTTGATGTGACATACGGCACACGACACAAGACACATCACTGTACGAAAGAAGAATTCGAGGCGGCGGAAGCGACAGGCGCAAGTCATATTTATAAGTATGAATATAGCGACCGCATTGAATACCTCCGATACGAGGTAGTGCCATACAGAATCGGCACAGTTTATCCCGAGGAGTACTTTCAATTCAACGCCGAATATTACTATGGGCAGGGCGATCGTTCGTTCTTGAGTGACTGTACTAATGGATGGTTCCTTAACGATTCACGCAGGGGTGGAATGGTATGGACATTCGGTGGAGGAGGGAGGGGGAGGAAGGAGTTCTTCCGATGTATCCCAATCTTCAGAGGTATGCGTGTCTCGACTGCGGATAACTTTGAAGTGCTTGATGACTATGTGGTGGTCGGCAAGAAAGTAAATCGCAAGGTGGGCAAAGATCTTCTTACAGAATATGAGACTTTCTACAAGACTGCTGAGACCATGTGCAAGGCGATGTCTAGAGATTTGTTCTTGGAGACAGCTAAGGAAATCATTGAGGAGGACGATAGCGACTACTTTAAAGCAGCCGAAGCAAGGCGAGATCAAGCGCCACTTGATGCAATGATTCTCTATGCCATGGCATTGGAGGTGGGGAAGATCGACCAACAGATCAGACATCCGAATTGGTATCAAGCCGAGCCTCATGAGATATTTTGCAATCTCAAGCGACACATGAACAAGCGACTCTACAAGGAACATCCCGAGGTGTTCATCCCTGTGCATTACGGCAAGGGCGAGGCGTATCCACCAAGCATTTGGGGGTATGAAGTCATGGTCAATGGTGAAGTTCAGCAACAGTATTAATCAACAGTCCACTACCAAGTGGACTACTAACTAAAGGGGAAAATCATGAGATACATTCTTGACGGATTCGAGAGCGAGGAATTTGAGCAAAGCCTCAAGGCGAGCGGTGCGTTTCCATTGATACGAGACTTGTGCCACAAGTTTGGTTTGAAAGTCTTAGCCGAGACTGAGCTTGGTCTTAGACAATCGTTTCAGTTGTGCCACACCAATGGCATGGCGGTGGGCAAGGCGTTCGCTCGTTTGAATGATGAGGGCAAGGAGGAGTATTGCTATCGCACACCATACTATCGAAAAGAACGAGGTCGTGATAACGACGACAAAGAGACATTGCGTAGCACCAAAGTCTCTTCACTGATAGCAACCATTAGCAGGGTCAAAGCTATCCCTAGCGTTACTGACTTGCTTGGTAAGAAGATGACCAAATTAAATAGTGCAATGGACATCATGGAGAAAGCGATGGGCAGTAATTACAAGTCAACAAGCGAACTTCAAGCTGAGGAGATTCAAGCGTTGCTATGTGCGTTTCTAGGGGAAAGTCCTAATGGAAATCACATCACAATCGACACACTTAAATGTAAAAAGGTACTTGACAAATACAACGAAGCTGATAGGATTCGGGTCAAGAAGTTAGAAGAAGTCGGTCGGTTTTTCAGCAATCCTTTCTACATGATTGGTGCAGATCAATACGGTCACTTCATAGTTGGCAAAGTCAAAATCGTAGGGGACAAACAGTATGAAATCGTCGAGCAATTCAAACGATACAAAGACATCACCGAGCGTGATGATCTCATCCCTGTGATGACCATGACCAAGCTTGCACATGAAGGTAAAGGGTATAGGTTGCAGAACGGCTACATCCCCGCACAGGATATGTATGACGAGAACCTTGATGCGGTGTTCTTCTACGAGAGACAAGCCACACACTACGACTACATTTGGATGGCTACCCCATGCTGAATGACCTCGCCCCAGTCGTGCATCCATATAACTGGGACTTAGTGCGAGTCCCTGTTCGTCGCATAGAAGATCACTATGTCGTTTATGTTGCTGATGGATACGCAAGACGGTATGACGAGGACACATTGCCTGATGAGTTGAAGACCAAGATGGCAATGATTCTTGCAACTGAACACACAGTGATACCCGACCACAAACTTCAACGATTAGATCTGTACAGCAACACACAGTCGATCGAGCTTGACGAGATCGGATGGAGAGCATCCGAGTCTTACTACTGCATGGTGCTGACACGCCCAACCTTGGCGCTGATGAAAGGAGAGAACAATGGCTAACACACCCGAGGGCAAGGTCAAGGAAAAGATTAAGAAGATGCTTAATACACACGACTGCTATGTCACGATGCCGATTGGCACAGGGTTCGGTTGTGCGGGTGTGCCTGACTATCTTGTATGTATCAACGGACACTTCCTTGGTATCGAAGCCAAAGCGGGTAAGAACAAACCCACTGCTCTACAAGATCAACACATGACCAACATTCGTAGGTTCGGGGGCTACACCATAGTGGTGAACGAGGATAACTTTGATGAGTTGGAGAAACTATTGAAGGACTTATCGTGAAAGTATTTTGGTGGACAGTCCTAGCGGTAAATATGTTGGCGGCTTTATGCACTGGACTAGTCACGCTTGGTTGGTGGCTTGCGTCAGCCTTACCAAGGAGTTTTTAAATGGATGAACAAGACCGAAGTAATTTGCGTGATCTTCACGCAGGATTTGCAATGATGGGTTTATTGATTAGGGGAGAACATCCTCCAACGATACCTACCCTTGCATACGAACTTGCAGATGCAATGCAAGAGGCACGAGACCTGCATGGGGCAGGAATCGTATCAGTGAAACGAAGGAAAAAGGAGAAGTCAGATGACTAATACAAAGAGAGTCAAGAGTCTGTTAAACAAGAATCCTGACATGAGAGTCGATGATGTGATGAAGTTACTTGGCGTGTCTAAACCATACGCACATAACTTACTGTCGATCTGTCGCAGACGCCTGAGTATTGTCAGGTGTAAAGATGGTGTTTACAGGGTCAAGAAGATGAGTAGCAATCCATCCTCGCGTGGAACGCTAAATAAAGTACCAAACATCGTGCAGGAACATTTCCATATCACGATGGTAGAAGACCCAGTGAATCAACCCTCACATTACAAGGTGGGTGGCATCGAGACTATCGACTTCATCGAGTCGAAAGAACTTGGCTACAACCTTGGCAATGTGGTGAAGTACATCACACGATCAGACCACAAGGGCAACAAGCTACAAGACTTGCAGAAGGCTCAGTGGTATCTCAACAGAGAGATCGCTAACACACAATCCTAATTCGTAAGGCATGGTTCGCCATGCCTTTTTTTGTGACTATTGAATTTGCTATTTGAAACCAGTTATTTAAGGAGAGCGATGATGCTGACTGGATTAGAAATTTTGCTTGCGCGAATGAAGACCCACCCCGAGGAGTTTCTCAAGGAAGATGGGCGAGTGCCTTATGACGGAGAAACTTTTGGGGGGAAGTGGTCAGACTTGCTTGACTACGCATGGCGTATTGCGGATAAGGACGAGCGAGACGCCCTTGATGTGGCGCGTAAAGAGTTCTATCGTGATGACTTTAACGAGCGAGTGATGAAGCGTCTTGCTGGCGAGGAAGAACCACCACGAGTTGAGATAGATTTGGCATTGAGAGCAAGTCAACGCCAAAAGATGGCGCAACAACAGCAAATGTTGCAAAACTCATTACTCCTTAGCAGTGGCGGTACTGGCGTGATACAGGGCGGTCAATACGACCCGAACACACATGGGTATGCAACTCTCACAGGCGGTTTCCAAGCGGCAGAAACCAAGCAAGAGGGTACAAGCTTTTGGGGTGGTTTATTGGGGGCTAAGAAATGATTGAACCAATACAAACATTCTTTGGCAAGATACGTGGACTGCGTGGTGATCGTCAAGCGATCATCAACCAAACGATGATGTGGAGATGCACTGTGTGCGGAAATATTTTTAAAACAAAGGAAGAGGGAGATTTGCATGGAGTGTCCTCACTGCGGTGCGTGGAGTCTAGTGAAAGAAACAAGATCGTCCCCCACAAGATACAGGCGTAGGCGGGAGTGTGCAAATGAACACAGCTTCACAACCGAAGAAGTCGTCGTCCCACAAGAGCGGATCAAAGCAGAAAACACAGACCGTATCCAGTCTCATAGAAAGAAATATGTGGAATCCGTTCGATCGCGTAGACCCAAAAGTGCTTGAGCAACTCCACAAGAAACATGAAACAACGGCACGCAGGTTTATGCTAGATGACATTGAGGACGCACCTATATGAGTTTCATAACTCTTGACTTTGAGACCTACTACGCCAAGGGCTTGGGCTTCAAAACCCAAACGACCGAGGAGTATGTTAGAGACCGCCGCTTTGAAGTGATCGGCGTGGGCGTAAAGATCGACGACCTAGCAACCACATGGTTCTCAGGAACGAAGGATGAGATCAAAGAACATCTACTGAAGATTGACTGGGATGATTCGGCCTTGCTGTGTCACAACACCTTGTTCGACGGATGTATCTTGGCATGGCACTTTGGAATTAATCCGACATTCTTGTTTGACACCCTATGTATGGCGAGAGCGATACATGGCGTGGATGCGGGTGGCTCACTCAAGGCGTTGGCTATCCGCTATGGGATTGGTGAGAAAGGCGATGAGGTAATACACGCGGAGGGTAAGAAACGCCTTGACTTCAGTGAAGAAGAACTTCAGCGATACGGTGATTATTGTAAGAACGATGTCGAGCTTACCTTTAAGCTATTCAAAATATTGTCGAGCGCGTTTCCGTACAACGAGTTGAAGTTGATCGACATGACATTGCGGATGTTTACTCAGCCTTTGTTTCATGTGGACGATGCTTTGCTTCAAGAACGCCTCATTGACCTGCAAGAAGAGAAGATGGAGCTACTCCACACTTTGATGGATAGGCTTCAGTGCAAGGACGAGGAAGAGGTTCGCAAGAAGCTGGCGAGTAACAAGCAGTTCGCCGCTGTGTTGGAGGGGCTTGGCGTTGAAGTACCCATGAAGGTAAGTCCACGGACAGGAAAGGATACGTATGCACTGGCTAAAAACGATGAGGGGTTTTTGGCTCTCACTGAGCATGAGGACGAATTCGTGCAACACCTTTGTGCAGTACGCCTTGGAACGATGTCCACCTTGGAGGAATCTCGTATCCAACGATTCATTGATATTGGAAAGCGCAACAAGGGACGACTCCCCATACCTCTCAAGTATTACGGCGCACACACGGGCAGATGGGCTGGCTCTGATAAGGTCAATTTCCAGAATTTGCCTAGTCGAGATAAGAAGAAAAAGACCCTCAAGAATGCAGTTATCCCGCCCGACGACTTTGTTGTTATCAACTGTGACTCGTCGCAGATCGAGGCGCGTGTCTTGGTATGGCTTGCTGGACAGGAGGACGTCACTCAACAGTTTGCGAATGGAGAGGATGTCTACTCTGCGTTCGCGTCCAAGATATATGAACGACCCATTAGCAAAGAGAATCCTGTGGAACGCTTCGTTGGAAAGACCTGTGTTCTGGGTCTAGGCTACGGCACTGGCGCGTTAAAACTTCAGCACACGCTCAAGACAAGTCCCCCCGGCGCTGTGGTTTCAGAGGCAGAAGCCAAGAGTTATGTTGATACATACCGAGATGCCAACGACAAAGTCATTCAGCTTTGGCGGGATGGCGACAAGGTCATCGCTGACCTTGCCTACTGGGGCAACACCAAACCCTACACCTACGGCAAACACAAATGCTTGAAGGTCACCAAGGAAGGGATAACCCTACCTAACGGACTGATGATTCGCTATCCCGAACTTAAGAAGGATACTGAAGAATCTAAAACGCGATACACCTACAAGTCGCGTAAAGGGCCTGTTTCCATATGGGGCGGATCGCTAGTTGAAAACGTAGTTCAAGCATTGGCAAGGATTGTCGTAGGCGAGCAGATGCTCAAGATACAAGAGCGATACCGCGTTGCTTTAACAGTTCATGATGCGGCTGTCATCTTAGTTCCTGAGTCGGAGAAGGATGAGGCTCTTGCATATATCGTCGAGTGCATGTCTGTACCACCCGACTGGGCTAGGGGTTTACCCGTGGCTTGCGAGGCGAAGTGGGGATACAGCTATGGCGAATGTTAAAATAAGTAAAGAAGGAGTTAACATATGGAATCCCACGAAGATGAAGCGTTCAACGAAATTGAACGAAAAGCCAAGCAACGCATGGAGTCGGTGAGAGTGACAATGCGTGGAGTAGAAGATGATGATATTCAAGAATACAAGAAGCCATGGGTAGGGCTAACGGAGCAAGAGAAAGGTGCAATCATGGAGAATTTAAACGCTTATGGCAAAAATCTTTATGAATTTGCCCAAGCCATTGAAGCCAAACTCAAGGAGAAGAACACATGAGCTACACATGGTCGTTCTCATCGTTTAAGCAGTACGTCAACTGTCCCAAGCAGTACCAAGAGATCAAGGTGCTGAAGCGTTTCTTTGTGAAGCCAACGCAGGAGATGACCTACGGCAACGAGGTACACAAGGCGCTTGAGCATTACGTCAAGGACGGCACTCCGCTTGCCAAGAACTACGAACGGTTCAAGGCGCTGATGGACACTCTGATGGAGATTGATGGTGAGAAACATCCAGAACTGAGAATGGCTCTTGATCGGGATGGCAACGCCTGTGAATATGGTAAGGGATACTGGGTGCGAGGTATCGTGGACTTGCTTATAACGGAGGGCGATCTTGCCCACATCCTCGACTACAAGACTGGCAGTAGCAAGTACCCTGATACAAAACAGTTAAAGCTGATGGCGCTGATGACGTTTGCCAAGTTCCCACAGATTAACCGAGTCAAAGCTGGTCTGCTGTTCGTGATGCACGATGCGTTCACAACTGAAGAATACACCCGAGATCAGATTTCAGCGTTGTGGGATGCGTTCAAGCCTGACCTGATGCGTATGGATGCTTCCTATAACACCGATGTCTGGAACCCCAACCCGACACCGCTATGTGGCTGGTGTCCTGTAACGACATGTGACTTCTACAAGGAAAGACGATGATTGAGCAAGTAATTGATTACGCCCACCCAATGATGATGGTTGAAAAAGCTATGAAGAAAGCTCATGACTATTTACTGGATGAGGATTACATTTTGGCATTAGATCAAATAAACTTAGCCATTGTGGAGGCGCGGCTTGCCCGAGTTTCCATCATTCACATCATGGAGAAACAAGATGCCATACGTAACCAAACCTCGTCCGTATAAAAAAGAATATGAACAACAACAAGCTCGTGGAGAAAACGATAACCGAATGGAGCGCCAACGCGCCCGAAGAAAGCTTGACGCAGAAGGTGTTAGCCGCAAAGGAAAAGATGTTGCACACGTCAAGGCTCTATCTAAAGGTGGGTCAAACAAAGACGGAATCCGACTTGAAGCGCCCAGCAAGAACAGATCGTTCGCAAGAAAGTCTAGTGGCGCAATGAAGTAATTGTCATCGCGTTAAGGCATGGGTGTGCGGTGGCGGGGGATTAGTTGTCCCCCTCTTAACTATGTCAGTCAAGCGGTGTTTTGAGTACTCCCCCTCTCCTTTCACACGACAGGTTTGACCGACTGACCCCCGTAAGGGGTCACGTTAAAACTCAGTAAAGGTCAGTATGGAAGTCATTGAAAAGACAGCGGTACGAATGATTGTGCCGTCAAATGAATTGCGTTACTTGGTCGGGCACATAGAGAAGTGCGAGGTACTAAGAGACGATGGTGAATCAGCAGAGGTATTGATCTATTGGGGCATTGAAGAGATGCAACGCCTCGTCAGGGTGTATGGAGAAGCTCCTTCACCAATGCCAGACAAATACGACTGGCCTGGAATGTATACGCCGTTCGTCCATCAGAAAACTACTGCCTCATACCTTGCGTTACGTGACCGGTGCTTCTGTTTTAACGAAGCTGGTACGGGCAAGACTTCATCTGTGATCTGGGCGGCAGACTATCTTATGGCTCAGAAGCAGATCAAGCGGGTGCTGGTCATATGCCCGCTGTCCATCATGTACTCGGCTTGGCAGGCTGACATCTTCAAAACAGCCATGCACAGAACCGTTGCGGTAGCGTACGGAGATGCCAGCAAGCGCAAGAAGATTATTAATGGAGAGTACGAATTTGTCATCATCAACTTTGATGGAGTGGGAATTGTTGCGGATGATATAAGTAAAGTAGGGTTTGACCTAATTGTTATTGACGAAGCGAACGCATATAAAACGGTATCTACAAAACGCTGGAAGACCTTGGCTAAGCTCATCACTCCCTCAACCAAACTTTGGATGCTCACAGGCACACCCGCCTCGCAGTCTCCACTGGATGCGTTTGGCTTGGCGAAGCTGGTCAATCCCGCTGGCGTACCCAAGTACGTAACGGCATGGCGCGATAGAGTGATGATGGCGGTATCTAAATTCAAATGGGTTCCAAAATCAACTGCTCAGTCTGATGTGTTTAACGCTTTGCAACCCGCCATTCGGTTTGAGAAAGCAGACTGTCTTGATCTCCCCGAGGTGGTGTATCAGACAAGGGAAGTACCACTGACGCATCAGGTTACCAAATACTACAACTGGCTAAAGAATCAACTGCTGATCGAAGCGGCGGGGGAGCAAGTCAGCGCAGTTAACGCCGCAGCGAAGCTAAGCAAGCTGTTGCAAATATCGGGTGGGGCAGTCTATACCGATACCAAAGAGGTCGTGGAGTTTGATGTTTCACCACGCCTTAACGCCTTGATGGAGGTGCTGGAGGAGACGATACACAAGGTAATTGTGTTTGTGCCATACACGCACACCATCGAGTTAGTTTCAAAACATCTTAGTAAAGAAGGAGTTATCAGTGAAGTAATCAATGGAGCAGTATCAGCAAAGGAGCGTTCGGACATCATCAACAGATTCCAAACGCAAAAAGATCCACGAGTATTAGTTATTCAACCTCAAGCCGCATCGCATGGCGTGACATTGACTGCCGCCGACACAGTAGTGTTTTGGTCTCCAGTCATGTCTGTGGAAACGTATTTGCAGTGCATTGCGCGTATTGATCGTGTCGGGCAGAAGAACAGTATGACAGTCGTCCATCTACAAGGATCGGAAGCTGAACGTAAGGTGTATCAGATGCTTCAAGGCAAGGTGAATATGCACGAAAGCTTGGTTGAGTTGTACAAACAGGAGTTGGGACTATGACAGAAGTCGAAGAAATTGAGGAAACAAAACTCGATGAATTAGTCAAAGTATACTTGACAATTCGTTCAGCCCGTGAGAAGATGAAGGCTGAGTGGGAAGTCCAAGATAAGGCGCTTGAGGGTGAGATGAAAGTCCTTGAGCAGAATTTCATGGTGACCTGCAACGAGAGCAATGCCAAGAGCATCCGAACAAATAACGGCACAGTGATTCGCAAATTGAACGAACGCTACACCGTAGCTGATGGCGAAAGCTTCAGAAAGTTTGTGTTGGAGAACGAGGCGGTTGATTTGATGGAGGCACGTATCCATCAAGGCAACTTCAAAGAATTCATTAAGGAACGCAAAGACGAAGGTCTGCCGCCCGGAGTGAATGTGATGAGGGAATTTACGATCACAGTTCGTAAGCCCTCCGAGTAAACAGTTAATTTAGTAACAAGGAAAATCAAATGAGTACAGATCTCGCAACAATGTTCAGCGGCGCAATGACCCCCATCGAGGGCTTGGATGAAGACACACTTGCCGTAGCAGGCGGTGCGCGTTCCAACAAACGCATCTCTATCAAGGGCGGCGTGTTCCGCAAATATTCAGGCGGCAAGGAAATCGGTGCAATCGAAGACCGCCACATGAACGTCATCTTTGTCAAGATGGCACACAAAGCCTCCCGCATGTTCTATGAGGGCGCGTACCAAGAAGGTCAGAAGATCAGCCCTAACTGCTGGTCAACCGACTCCGAGACCCCCGACGCTGATGTCAAGTCTCCCGTAGCAAGCAAGTGCGCCGACTGCGACAAAGCCGTAAAAGGTTCTGGTCAAGGTGGTTCTGGTACAGCTTGCCGCTTGTCTTGGCGCACTGCCGTGGTTCTGCCCAACGATCCATCAGGCGATGTGATGCAGTTGGTTCTGCCTGCGACTTCGTCCTTCGGTAAAGAAGATAACGGTCGATTCCCATTCCGTCCTTACATCCAGCACCTTGCGTCACACAACGTAAGCGCTGGCCGGGTGATTACTAAGATGGCCTTCGATACAAAATCTCCTACGCCAAAGGTTTTGTTCAGTCCTGCTGGCAAGGTTGAAGACGCTGATTTGCAGACTATTGCCAATCAAGCAAAGAGCCCCGCCGCCGAAGCCGCCGTGAAGATGAACGTCTTCCAGTCGGATAGCGAGGAAGTTGCCGCACCAGCAAGCCACCGCAATGAGATTCCAGAGGAAGAAACCTCTGAGCCTACCAAGCGTGAATCTACCAAGCCCGTCACCGCTGAGAAGGACATCACCGACGTCGTAAAAAAGTGGTCTAAAAAATAAGGAGTAAGAATGCCACGGACATACAGTCAACAGTTCATCGCGGGGTTGGAGCAGTCGAATCCAAATAGGGCAGGGATTGCCCTAGCTTATGCGTGTGTGGCAGGAAATCTGCCTGCAAAGTATGTAGCATATGCGCTGGAGGTAACTCGGATGACGGTTTTCAGTTGGTTCCGTGGCAGTCACATCCGGCACAAGAATCTGCTAAAGGTTGAAGCCATAACCGAACTCATCGAGAGCGACACCGCAAAGGGGGTTCTCCCCGCAAAAAACACTGCTGAAGCAAGAGCCTATCTAGAAGATATGGTTGGGAGGAAATTCGACGTAACTTAAAACATGGGGGGCGACTCCCATTTCATTCACCAGAGCGAGCATAGCCTCGCTCTTTTCAACTCTGGCGAGACATGTTAAAACAATTCTACGAGAAAGCATTGCCAAGTCAGGGTGTCTACTGTGTCAGTGGTT
>Ga0114974_10001471_pt1 | contig 18609 bp, 10 predicted proteins | sample S_130206_EF_Meta_FD_87318 | JGI IMG/M metagenome (GOLD analysis project Ga0114974, IMG submission 87318) | Freshwater microbial communities from Lake Simoncouche, Canada to study carbon cycling - S_130206_EF_MetaG | ecosystem: Environmental > Aquatic > Freshwater > Lake | place: Lake... | reverse complement strand
GTGTTTACCCTAATGATAGGGTTGTTTGACCCTCTTGTGGACAACTCCGAAATCTTCAAGCTCATCAGCCCTGCGTTCCAGACAGTGGTTGGCGGGTTTATCGGTTTGCTGGCTGGTATCAAGCTGTCCCATGATGATGAAGAAATCAATAGACCATGAGTATCTTTAACCCATACATCTTGCTTGGCGTTATCCTCGCCTTGATTGGCAGTTTTGGTAGCGGGTACTACAAGGGCGAACAAGATGAGTACGAGCGCCAGCAGATTGAGATTGCACGTTTAAACGAGCAAGCACGGGTAACAGAACAGCGTATGGGAGAGGTTGCTCAGACATACGCCCAAACTTTAAGGAAGGCCAACGATGTTGCAAAAGTTAAAGAGAATAAGCTTCGTAATGATATTGTCTCTGGCAAGCTCAGGTTGTTCGTTCCTGTCCAAACCCCCGAGTGCGCCGTACCTGCCGCCGAAGATACCCCCGCTCCCGTTGGAGATACAGAAACAAGAGCCGAGCTTGACCCAAGAATTGCTGAATCTCTTGTCGATCTCACCAGCCGAGGAGATCAAGCCATCCGCAGTCTCAACGCCTGTATTGACCAATACAACGAAATGAGGAACATGAAATGACTATATACATCCCCTTGCTTTATATTTGCATGGGGGTTAATTGTGAGTTTCTGCAATCCGAGGATTACACTTTAAACGAACAAAAATGCTTGCAAGAAATTGCAGAAAAGAAAATTGAATATGCCAAGCAGGGAAAGACGGCTGAAGCAATCTGTATAGACATAGATATAAAACTTGAAAGGAAGAGCAATGAACCTGACAGCAAACTTTTCATTACACGAACTAACTAAGTCCGAGACCGCCCTGCGCATGGGCTTGGACAATACCCCCGGTGAAGTCGAGATTGCGGCCTTAAAGCTCTTGGCGGAGAAGGTTCTCCAGCCCGTGCGTAACCACTTTGGCAAGGGTGTGAAGTGTAATTCTGGGTTCCGCGCTTCAGCCGTCAACCAAGCCACCGGAGGGTCGAAGTCCTCAGATCATGTCAAAGGCCAAGCAGCCGATATTGAGATACCCGGAGTCCCTAACGCAGAGCTTGCCCAATGGATCATGGATAACTTAGAATATACCCAGCTCATTCTTGAGTTCTACACCCCCGGCATCCCCGACAGCGGCTGGGTGCATGTGTCTTATGACCCGAACAACTTGAAGAAGCAGGAGTTGACCGCAATGAAGGTCGCTGGTAAAACCCAATACGTTCCCGGTCTAGTAGCCTGATGCCATGCCCTTACAAAAACTCCAATTCCGCCCCGGCATAAACAGAGAAAACACCTCTTACGCCAATGAGGGTGGGTACTATGCTGCCAATAAAATACGCTTTCGTTCTGGTCAGCCAGAGAAAGTTGGCGGCTGGACAGCCGATACTGGTGCAAACCTATCTGCGTTGAAACCAACCACAGGTACGCTTTGGGGTGTTTGTCGGGCATTATGGAACTGGCTTAATTTGACAGGGTATAACTTATTGGCCCTCGGCACAAACTTTAAATACTACATTCAAAGCGGCACAAACGGTTTCTATTACGATGTAACCCCGTTGCGCACAACAACTACGGCAGGAGAGGTTACCTTCGCTGCTTCGACTGGTTCAACAACAATTACTGTCAGCGATGCGGGGCACGGTGCGCAAACTGGCGACTTTGTAACTTACAGCGGCGCAGTTTCTTTGGGCGGCAATATCACAGCTACCATACTTAACGCCGAGTTTCAGATTACCTATTTAAGCTCCAACCAGTACACCATAACATCCTCAGTCGCGGCGACCGCAGGGGATTCAGGCAATGGCGGCGCGTCCGTAGTTGGTGCTTACCAAATCACAACAGGTAATCCCGTCTATACCCAGAACGTAGGCTGGGGGGCAGGTACTTGGGGCGGCGTTATCCCCGGCACAGCAACCACTGCGGTTTCCGGTGGTACGTTGTCCAATTCAAATACTACGGTCACAGTGACCTCGACAACTGGGTTTTCTACGCCGACTGGTACGCTGCTGATCGACCAAGAAACAATTACATATACTGGCACAACAGGCACAACATTTACAGGCTGTACTCGCGGGGTCAGTGGTACAGGTTCAGGTGCGGCTACTACCCACGCCAATGGCGCAGCGGTTGTTCAATCCACCACATTTACTGGTTGGGGTGTTTCGGCCCCTGCTGGTCAGGGTATTGGTCAGCAGCTTCGCACATGGAGCCAATCAAACTTTGGTGAGGATTTAATCTTTAACCCTCGCGGCGGTGCATTGTATTACTGGGCAAACTCTGCGTCGGCTAACACGTTTAATCGTGGTCAGTATCTTGGCCCGAGCACTAATATTGTCACCAAATCAGGAACAATTACCACAGATGCCTCATGCCCAACAGTTGCCAATTTTGTCATGGTGTCAGATGCTTCGAGGTTTGTCCTTGCGTTTGGCGTTAATGACTACGGCAGTACTGTCCAAGACCCATTGCTTATTCGCTGGTCTGACCAAGAGAGTTTTGCTACGTGGATTCCGGCTGTTACAAACCAAGCAGGTAGCTATCGCCTGAGCCACGGCTCCCAAATCATTACCTCCATGCAGACTCGCCAAGAGATTTTGGTGCTGACTGACGCTGCTATATATTCAATGCAGTACCTTGGCCCACCCTACGTCTGGAGCTTCCAGATTTTGGGTGACAACATATCTATTGCTGGGCCAAATGCGATAGCAACTGCTAACAACATCACATACTGGATGGGTACAGACAAGTTCTATATGTACTCAGGCCGGGTTCAAACGCTGCCGTCCACTTTGCGTGAGTACGTCTACAACGACATCAACCTTGACCAGTCATTTCAATTTATGGCTGGCACAAACGAGGGCTACAACGAAGTGTGGTGGCAGTACTGCTCTTCTGGCTCAAACGTAATTGACCGTTACGTGATCTACAACCATCTGGATAATGTTTGGTACTACGGCGACTGGGTTAACTACACCGGCACAGCATACCAAGGGCGTACCGCATGGCTTGACAGCGCATTACGCGCATACCCGATGGCAGCAACTTACGGCGTGGCTGGCGGCAATGCAAACGCATTACTTGTATATCATGAAAACGGGGTGGACGATGGCACAGTTAACCCAGCAGTTCCTATCGTGGCGCAGGTCACATCTTCTGACTTTGACATTGGTGACGGGCATAACTTTGGGTTTGTCTGGAGATTGATCCCTGACTTGACTTTTGACGGCTCAAACATAAATGGGCCAACTGCCGTGTTCACGGTACTCCCCCGCGCTAACTCAGGTGCGCCATACGGCTCGTCAAATAACCCTGATGTTGTCAGTGCGCAGAATTATCAGAACCAAAGAAACTACGCTATCCAAGAGTTTACCCAGCAGGTGTACGTACGGATTCGTGGTCGTCAAATGGCGTTCAAGGTAAGCTCGTCTGAGCTAGGCGTTCAGTGGCAGTTAGGCGTACCCCGCATAGATATTCGCCCTGACGGTAGGAGATAAACATGGGATTAAAAACCGCAACACAACCCCGCTTACCAGCAGCGCCCAATGAGTATGACCGGCAATACATGGAGCAGCTTATCAATGTGCTGCGCCTGTACTTTAATCAACTAGACAACGCCTCTCCCGCTGTGTTTGCCTCTCAAGGCGTTGGAACTACCGATGTTGTAACCGCATTAACTTGCGCACAGCCAGATTTAACAACCCCCGGCGCAACCAAAGTTAGCCTACCAACTCAAGCAGACCTTGCCAATCTTCGTAAGGGCGACATCTATTACGACACTTCTGCCTCAAATGTGCTAAAGATCAAAGTATGACCAACCCAGAAATAAACCCTAACTACAAGCAGATTCCACTTGACTATGTGGAGTTCAACGAAGTTGACGACATCTGGATCCGGGCGTACAGATTGGAGAAGGCAAAGACTGTCATATCTCAGCATGTCCATGAACACGACCACGCTACCATTGTTTCATGTGGAACAGTCGAGGCTTGGCAAGACGGCGAGATTCTTGGACAATACGCAGCACCTGCTGTAATCACCATTCCGGCTGGCAAAAAGCATCATTTCATAGCATTGACTGATGACGTTGTGCTTTGCTGTTTACATAATCTGCGTGGGACAGGCCTAGAGTCACCCAAAATTAAGGAGTAAATACTATGATGGCTTTTATGTTTGCGAATGCTTTGACTGCTGCGCCTGTAGTTGCTGCCGAAGGTGCAGCCGCAATGACCGCCGCTGAGATTCTCGCTGCCGAACAAGCCGCTGCCGCACTTGCAGCCGAACAAGCTGCCGCACTTGCAACCCAACAAGCCGCCGCAAACACACTTACGGCCACTGCTTCTAACGCCGCTACAAACCAGTCAATACTTAATGCCATAGGCGCAGGTGGGGGAACTCCCGCAACAGCCGCACAACTGGGTGGTTACGGCGGTATTAACAGTATAGGAGCAGCAGGAACAGGAGCAGGGACAGGGACAGGTATTATGGGCGCTCAAACTCTAGCGCCCGCCACCGCCGCGCAAACCTTAACCCCTGCCGCCGCTCAAACTTTAACTCCCGCTGCCAAATTTGCAAATTTATCAAATGTTCCTTTAGAGACGTTAGACCCCGCGCAGCTTGAACAAGTAAACCAATTGGCGACGGGTGCAGAAAACTTGGCGCGAAACGCTCCTGTTACTGAGGTAACAGCATACGCTAATAACGTCCCTGCAAAAAGCATGTTGGATCCTAAGGTCACCGCCGTAGAAGCGGGCATTCCCCAAGCTGAATTTACAGAGCTTAGAGCTGGACAGGTTGCGGATTCTCCCGTTGAGCCAGTCCCAAAATCATTTGCGGAACTTCGAGCTGAAGGTGCTGCAAATGTAAGTCCTCCTACGCAAACATTTTCAGAGCTTAGAGCTGAACAGCTTACGGATCCTACTTTTAAACCAACAGATCCCGGAGTAACAAACAGGATGTTGCGAGCAAAAGGATATGACATAGCTGGCGCTAACCCAGATATTTTTAACCCTGCCTATAACCTTTCATCTACCAATTTAAGCAGTCAAGGTATACAACTAGGTAGTAAATACTCACCTGCGGGTGGAGTTAATATGGGTGGCCCGGGCGGTGTGACTGGCAGTTTTCCTACTGCTCCCCCTGCGGCGGAATCTGGGTTCATGAAAGGCATTAGTTCTGCAATGGACTATATGGATAAGAACCCGTTTAAATCGGCTATCGGCGCGTATGTGGTGGCGAAAAAAACAGGTATGCTTGACGAGGAAGACCAGCCAGAGAAAAAACCCTATGATGGTATTTTGTCTAAATACAAAATGTCGTCTGATTTCAAAGGGCGACAAGCTGATCCACAAGACTATCAATACACACCCAAGGCGTACAACATGGCGTCTGGCGGTATCGCTTCCTATAGAAGAGGAGGAGATTTATCTAGTCAGTTAGATTACTATGAAAAGATGACGCAAACTAAAGCTGCTCCAGCAGGTCGCGGGGATCCGGGCATTGTTTTTGACACTGATCCAGATACTCGGTCTCTTGATCCAGTTACCGCCGCACAAGTTCGCATGGCAAAAGTAAACAAACGTGCCAACTTGCAGATCCCTAGCACGAAGCGCCCTACTCCTATGGGTCAACTTAATTTGATTCCCGTGACCATGAAGAAAAGCGATGAGTCTCCCGACACAGTTGATGCGGCGCAAGGCGGTGTTATGAGTCTAGGCGGCTATGCTGCTGGCGGAAACCCTAGGCTTTTAAGAGGCCCGGGCGACGGTATGTCTGACAATATTCCTGCCACAATCGCAGGTAAGCAACCTGCTCGTCTAGCTGATGGGGAGTTTGTAATCCCAGCCGATGTGGTGTCTCACCTTGGTAACGGCTCAACAGAAGCAGGCGCAAAGAAACTCCACAAGATGATGAACGACGTGCGTAAGGCACGTACAGGTAATCCAAAGCAAGGTAAACAGATCAACCCTAACAAGTTCATGCCCAAGTAATGCCACTCTATCAAATACGTCCAAATGAGTTGCCAAAGGTATGGCCTATTGCCGCGCCTTTGCTTCAAAAAGCAATTGACCTTGAGCCAGAAGCGCTGACCATAGAACAGGTTGAATACTCAGTAAGGACAGGACGTATATTTTTACTGGTATGGGAAGAACCTGATGTGGGTATCACAGGCGCTGTAACGGTTGAATTTATTGACTATCCAAGAGAACGAATTGCGCATGTCAATTTGATGGGTGGCAAAGGGGTTGTTAGAGATCACGTATTTGAGGAAGCCAAGCAGTGGATGAAAACCTTCGGCGCTACCAAAGCACAGTGCTGGGCACGGGGCACATTGGTGCAAATGTACGAGAAGATGGGGTTGGAAAACACCCACCAAGTGATGAGGATTAAATTATGAACATACTAGACGCAAAAAGAAAATTGCTCCCCTTGAGTGGTTATATGGGTATGGGCGGTGGCGGCGGTGGTGGCCCTATGCAGACTACAAGCACGTCATATCAAACAAACATCCCTGAGTATGCGCAGCCTTACGTCGAAACAATGCTTGGCGCAACCCAAAAGCAATTGTTCCAAGGAACTCCTACCGGGGACGGGGGTTTTGACATAACTGGCTTCCAACCATACAAAGCGTATGGCGGTACATACGACGCGCAAGGAAATCAAACTTCATACGACCCAAGCAAAGGTATCGCAGGTTTTCAACCCATGCAGACTAGAGCACAAGAAGGCGTAGCTAACATGAGAGCGCCGAGCCAGTTTGGACAGGCTATGGATGTCACAGGTGCTGGTATTGGCGGGGCATTAGGCACTGCTGGTCAAGGCGTCAATCTATCTGGTATGGGCTATGAAACTGCTGGTGCGGGTAATCGTTACGCACAGCAGGCAACAGACCCTAACGCTATGCAGGCCTATATGTCCCCATATATGCAGAATGTGGTGGGCGTACAGCAACGTGAAGCACAACGCGCTGCGGATGTTGCCCGCACAGGACGCAACGCTCAAGCAGTTCAAGCCGGTGCGTTTGGAGGATCTCGTCAAGCAATCATGGACGCTGAAGCCGAACGTAACTTAGCGCTGCAAAAAGGTGATATCCAAGCTACAGGTCTTCAGTCTGCTTATAAAGATGCTCAGCAAGCTCAACAGTACGGAGCCAATCTTGGTCTTCAAGGTATGCAAGCGGGTATGCAAGGCGTTGGCGCAGGTATTGGCGCGCAACAAGCTGGCTATGGTCAAATGATATCTGGTGCTCAGAATCTTGCTGGGCTTGGTCAACAACAACTTGCGTCTCAACAAGGCATCTATAACTTGCAGAACACTATGGGTGCTCAGCAGCAGGCTTTAGAGCAACAGAAGATAAACCAAGCGATGCAAGACTATGCCAATGCGCAGCAGTACCCGCTTATGCAGTTGGGCACTATGTCCAACATGATCCGTGGTTTGCCTATGCAGGCTCAGTCTACTCAGCAGTACGTGGCACAGCCAAACACTTTGACACAAGCTATCGGTACAGCGGGTACAGGTGCGTCTTTGTATAACGCTTTTAATCCAGCATCAGCGCCAGCAAAAGCCAAAGGCGGCATCATCTCTTACAAAGTGGGTGGTGAAATTGAGAGTGATCTTGAGAATATGGATGAGGAAGGTCTTCAAAAGCAACTCAAAGAATCGTCCAGCCCCTCAGTCAAACGCATGGCGCAACGTATCTTGCGTGAGCGTCAAATGAGTAAAGCCCCCGGTTTGGCTGGTGGCGGCATCATTGCGTTTGCTGAACCAAATAGGGCAAATAATCAAAGTCTCGTTGAAGAACCTGTTGAACCGCCACCACTTACTGCAAGTCAGATATTGCAGCAACGTATATTGCAAGGCAAGCCTACTGGTGATGTGACGGCTCAACCAGTTGGCATCATGCAAGCTGCGCCAGCCCCTACTCCAAAAGTAGAAGACACACTAAGTAACTTACCGCCTTTTTACAAATCAATGTATGAGAAAGCCGACGCAGTATCTAAGCAACCTAGACAAGAAATTGCAGCGGAATTAGAAGCCGAAGCCGGGCCAAATCTGGGTGCGCAAGAACAACGCGCAAAGATGATGTCAGAACGTGTGAATACTGAAGATGAAGCAAGGCGCAACAGATATCTTCGTGCGGCAGAGTTCTTTGCTTCATGGGGTTCAACACCCGGTAACACCCTCGTTGCTGGTATGACCGCAGTAAAAGCAAATGTGGCTAATGTTATTGCTGACGAAAAAGAAGCCAAGAAAATTCGTATGGAGATTGACAAATCTATCTATGCGCTAGACGAGGCTACTCGTCTAGAGAAAAAAGGCTACATGGATAAGGCCGAGGCTATTAAAGAAAAGCAAGCAGCTAACATGATGAAGGTCAATGAGTTCTTAGCGAAAGCGCAAGAAGACCAAGTCAAAATTGCAGCGGAACACAAGAAGCAAGCTGACCTCCTCATTGGTCAAGCTCAAATCCAACGGGACAGTGATTTGTCTCGCGCTAAATCTGCTAAAGAAATTGCAGAGATCGAAGGTAGATTCCGTAGAGAAGTCGCAAATATCCAAGGCACGTTTAATATACAAGATGCTAATATTCGCTCATCTGCGCAAGTGCAAGGGTATAAAATTCAAGAGCGGGGTAATAATCAACGCGCGCTTGCTACAGTATTGCGTGAAGAAGCTAACGCTCTTGCTGATATTGATAAGATTAAAAGAGATCCTGATGTTGCTATGCAAATGCAAACTGTTGAGATGGCTAAAGACCCTAGGAACAAGATTTCTCCAGAGCGAGCAGCTATGGCAAAGAAAATACTTGATGAGAAACTTGGTGATGTGCCAAAACGTCTCGAAGGTATTCGCGTGGAAAGGCAGCGTTTGCAAGATTTAGTGAACGATAGGACGCCGTCTAGCACATCTGCGGACGACCCACTTGGGCTTCGTTGACTATGAACATACAAGAAATCCGTCAAAAGTATCCTCAGTACAAAGACCTGTCAGATGAACAGCTTGCGGATGGCTTGCGTAAAAAATACTATTCTGATCTTCCAAAAGAAGATTTTTTTAACAGGATAGGGCTTAAAGAAAAACCGCAGGAAGCCCCACCAGTACAAACTGGCCCAACTGTTCTTCCTGAAGGTGATACCTCCAGCGATTTTGTTCGGGGTATAAAAAACTATTTGCCTCAACTGCAAGAACTTGGTGGTGCTGCTGAAGCTCTGACTGGTGTAGTGGCAAGCAAACTTGGCGCAAAGGAAACTGGCAAGTCGCTTACAGAGAGTGGTCTTAAGACCATGGAAGCTGGTCAAGCCAAGGCAGTTGTCAGAGAGTCTGATGAGTTTCTTAAGGCATGGGAAAAAGGTATTGGCACGGTTGTTACTGACTGGTTGCCATATCAAATGGGCGCAGGCGCAGCAAACGTAGCTGAGAGTCTTGGCTTTGCGGGTATTGGTGCGTTAGCTGGAACATTGGCAGAGCCCGGCGGAGGCACAGTTGCGGGTGCAGCAACAGGTTTGGTATCTAAGACTTTAATTAAAAAAGGTATTAAGGAAGCCGCCGAAGATTTAATGAAGAAAGAAACCGCCAAAGCAATAGCTGAAGGCGCTTCAAAGAAAGAAGCAAAAGAATTAGCTTCTGAGGCTGTTAAAGAATTTACTGAAGCTCAAGCCAAAAAAGCCATCATTGAAAGGGCTGGAGTAGAAAGTGCAGAAACTTATTCAGAACAATTAGCTAAAGACTACGCTAAGTCAGGCGCTAAAAAATATGGCATGACTGCTGGTATGGCGACTCAAGCTGGACTGCATGGTACAGGTGAAGTTGGAAGTCGTGTCTTTGAAGAAGAAAAGCGCCGTGCGCAGGCTGAGGGTAGAGAGTTCAACCCAGAAGATATCGACATGGGGCGCGTGCTTCCGTCGGTTGCTGTTCATGCGGTAGCAGATTACTTCTTTAACAAAATTGGCCTTGATGCCATGAAGATTGGTGAGCAGGCTACCAAGTCTTTGGCGTTAGATATTGCCAAACGTATTGGAGTTACGGGCGCAAAAGAAATACCTGCTGAAGAACTTCAGACTCTTGCAGAACGCTATGGCGCTGGTTTGTCTTTAACTGACAAAGAAGCTTTGAATGAATACATCAATACCGCAGCGGCGGCTGTTGGTATGTCTGTTGTTCCCGGTGCAGTTGGCGGTGCGCGTACTAATTTTGCAGGGGCGCAAAAAGAAGCACTAGATAAACTGACTGAAGAACTCAAAAACAAATCACAAGAGAAGTCAGAAGAGAACAAACAATCCACAGAGACTACAACTCCCCCTGCTGGTAGAAATCTGACTATCTCAGAAGAAGGCCAGACTGCTCCAACACCCACCGCAGAAAAGTCTCCTGCTATTCAAAGCGCAGAAGAATACATTGCCAAGATTGACTCTGGTGAAGTACAACCTAATCCAGCCAAGCTTGGCGCAATGCTAAAAAATCTTGGTATTGAAGTGCCCAAAGGTAAGGGCTTCAGAGATAAAGCAGTGCAGGCAATTAGAGAGCATCTTGCTACACAAGGAGGACAGAATGTTGCAGGAACTGTCACAGATACAGGTGGAGCGGGCGCTGGAGTGGCTGTCGAGCCCGGTGCTGTCATCCCCGCCGGAGGAACTACTACAACTCAATCAGGCGGAGTGGGTGATACTGGAGCACCTGCTACGAACGCTGGTGCAGGAACGGGAGCACAGCCAACTACATTAACGGGGGCGACGCCGGGCCAGATATCTGACTTGTATCAAGAAAAAACTACTGGAGAAAATAAGCCGTACGGCGAACAGAATCGTCCAAAGAAAGTAGAAAAACAAGCGCCTGTATATATAAAGGCTGAGTTTCCTGATGTGTTTCCCGGTTACAAGTATGACCCTACAAAGTCTGAGTCTGAGAACACTCAGGCGGCGATGCAATTGCAGACTGAGAATGAACGTAAACAGGAAGAAGACAGAGTACAAGCGTTGACTGATGTGCGGCTACGCGCATTAAAAGAACAACAAGAGGCAGATCAACGCGCTGCTGACGGTAAGCGTCCAAAGATTGTTGAGTTCAAAGTCACTCCTGCCAAACAAGCAGAGTATGAGCGTGTTCGTCAAAAACTTGCAGAAGAAGGTACGACACTACCTGCATGGAAAGATCTTTCTCAGCTACAAAAGAAAATCTATTTTGACTTTGTCAAATCCACTACATACAGCGGTACTGAAGCGGCTGAGCGTGAGCACAATATTGCTGGACGCGAATTGGCTGCGTTCATGGAAGAAGCCGGTCGTGGTAAAGGTTATAAACAAGAAAAGGTAACGGAAACAGAACAGAACATTTCTTTTTCTTATAACCAGAACCGCACTGAACATAATAAAAGATACAACGTAAGTTTCCCTGAGTGGAATACGCTGTCTAAAGAAGCAAAAAAGATATACACAGACAGGATTGGTAGTAACTCTGGTCTTGAACAAGACTTAGCGGCTGCATATCTAGGGCTGCATCTGGCAGAAGTTGGTGGTAAGTTAAACGCTGCCCAACGCCAAAAGGCTGAAGCCAACATTGCTGAGCTAAAACGCCGCGTGCAGACATCTGATGAAGAGCGCAAGCTCGAAGGCTTTACTGCTGGCTTTGATAAACCAAGTACCCCGATGACTGGGGAACAAGAAAGAGAACTTGACGAGCGTGTCGAAAGAATTTCAAAAGAGCAGGAAAAACAAAAAGCTTTGCCAGTAGAAGTACTGAAACATCTTAGAGATGGCAACTTACAAGGCGTTCTCCAATATCTGCGCACAAAAGCAAGAACTGCATTTCATAAAACTCTTGCTCAAAAACTATTCACAGAAAAGCTTGGTACAAAAATTGAGCTTGTCTCATCTTTACCCAACAATGACTTGGCTGTCTACGACCCTAAGACCAACACAATCTTTGTCACACCAGAAGGATTGTCTGATGTTGTAATGCTTCATGAGGTTGTTCACGCCGCTACGATCAAAATCTTACGTGCATTCAGAACTAACCCTAGTAGTCTGACTGATGAGCAGTATGCGGCGGCGAGCCACATTGAAGACATCATGGAGATCGCCCAAAAAGAATTAGGCGAAGCTTATCCAGACGCATTTAAAAACATCTATGAGTTTGTTGCCTATGCAATGACAGACAAGTTGTTTCAAAGCGAACTGGCAAAACTCAGCACCAAAGGTTTGGATGGAAGCATATTGCCAGACAACAAATCTTTGTGGTCTGAGTTCGTTGTTAACTTGTCAAAGTTGTTTGGCTTCTTTGAAAAGCTCTTTACCAAAGCAGGCAACGTAAAAGATTCAAATCTTTTGTTAGAGACGTTTGGCGCATTTGAAGCCATCGTAGCTGTACCAGAAGGTGGCATCGAGATGGCTCCCCTGCCAAGCGCAACACCAAAAGTAGCTCCAGATGAAATAGTTACAAGTCTTGACGACCGAACATCTGAGAGTAATGCGCTATACAAACTGAAGTCAGACCAGAAACCAAGCACACCATTCAAAGCACTTAAAAAATCTGTTACCACAACTGCCGGTTGGCAACGCTTAGCTACGATTTTCCAAAGCGAGAGCTACCCTGTGCGCGTTCTTGAGCAACAGCTTGCCAAAGCTAACTTACTGCTTCGCACCGGTAAAGACGTTATCAACAACCTGCATGAGCAAATTACCCTTGCCTCTTCTTTGGCTCGTAACTATCACAACCGATACCTCAAAGCGCATATTGAGGAATTAAACGCTGCGGTTGCTGGTTATGCAAAGGCGGCAGGCATCACAACTGAAGAAGCATTGATCGACCTACACAAAGTTCTCGAGGCCCTGCATGAGCCTGAGCGACGTTTGGTTAAATACATTCTTTCTGTGCCGCTAGAGAACACAAAGGCCACCATAACCTTTAACGGTAAAAAATATACCGCCGCCAATTTGCGCGTTGAGATTGTCAAGGAATTGAACTCAGGCACTACTACTGAGGCTGAAGCACGTCAGTTACGTCAGCAGTTGGATAAGATAATCTTCCAGACTGATTCCAATGGCAACATCGTCAAGAAAAATGGCGTGCCACAACCTAACATGAAGTACGTTGATCCTGTTGGATTCAGCCCTTCTGGTATAAAAGAAACAGATGTAAGCAGCATTGAATTTAAAGTTACTGCTCTTGACCAAGCTTCCGTAGACAAGATTACACAGCAGTACAACGACAGCAAATACAAAGAAGAAATGGATCGCGTGCGCACTGCCGTACAAGCAGTGCATGAAGCAACAAAGTCTCTTAACAAGATTGGTAACTACTGGTCACAACCCGTCAGCAATCGCGTGGCGTTCTACGGCTGGGAGAATTACATCCCATTGAAAGGTTTGGCTAATCAAACTAATATTGACGAGCAGCTTGACTTTGATAGCCGCAAGATGGGCCGAGAGTTGCAAGATAACACTGGCTCAATGGACGGTCGTTTCAGCGTGTCCAGAAATCCTATTCTTCAGACAATGTCTGACGGCGTGCGTTCTGCGTTGCGTGCAGGGCGTCGAGACTTGACACAAACCATTAAGAATCTTTTACCTGCGGGCCAATTTAACCCCAACGGACAAGGGCATCTTCTTGGCAAAGTAGCTATGCACATTCCATTTGAGGAACGAGACACCGTTGATTTGAGTCAATACAAGGGTGAGACAACTATCTTCCATTACAACGATGATGGCAGTATTGACATTTTGGTTGTGGCGGATCCTAAGATGCGCAACGCTATTCGTCGTAGCTACAAACGTATCAACCCGTTGATTGAACTGGCGAACAAAATTACTGGCGGGATAGGTATGCTTCATACCCGCTACAACTATCAGTTTGCGCCTCTCAACTTTGTGCGCGACGCATTGACCAACGCATTTACCATTGGTGCTGAAATGGGGCCAAGAGAGGCTGCTCGTTTCCTGACCGCCGTGGCTACACAAGTCAGCGCCAAGAATGGTTTGTATAAAGCTATGCAAGTGGCGGTGCTGTACGACAAGGGCGATGAAAAAAGCATCAAAACTTTAGAGGCAATGAAAAGACGTGACCCTTACACAAGGGACATGATTGAAATGATTGAGCAGGGCGGATTGGTTTCTTACTTGCAAGGCCTTGGCTTGAAATCCAACTTCATTGAACTGCATAAGTCGATTGGTAAGAGTGGCATTATTACTAAGCTAGATGACTTGAACAAGTTTGTAGATACATGGACAGACATGTTTGAGATCGCGAGTCGTGGCGCTGCTTACGGCATTGTTAAACAAAACATGTACATGAAAAATTTGGCAAAGAACATGAGCGAGAAAGACGCCATGGAAACTGCCAGAGTAGAGGCTGCTGCTTACACAAAAAATCTGGCTAACTTTGAGCAAGTTGGTGAGATGGGTAAAGCATTGGGCGCGTTCTATATGTTCTTCCGCCCATCTGCAACAGGCGCTGTGCGTGCAATTGAAGCGTTGGCTCCTGCTTGGCCCGGTTCTATGGAGAGAGCGGTATTCAATCTGCCTAAGAGTATTAAGGATGATCCAAAAGCAGTAGAGGCTTTCAAAGAAAACTATAAAGTCCAACAAGGTAACGCACGTGTGATGACTGGGGCACTGTTTGCTCTAGGTATGATGGGTTACGCCATGGCGTACATGACTGCGGATGACGATGATCTTGGTCGCAACTCTGTGGCTACAGATAATATGGATCAATGGACTCGTTATTTGCGTTTCCATATACCTCGCAAAATTACTGAAGGAATGGGCATCGAAGTCCCAGTTGTAATTCAAATACCTTGGGGATTTGGTCTTGGAGCTTTCGCCGCTGCCGGTGCGCAAATAGCAGCAATGACTGCTGGGCACATTCCTGTAACAAAAGCTTTGTCTAATATATTCACATCTATTACTTTGGATTCGTTTATACCAATCCCTGTGTCAAAGATGCCCGCAACTGAAATGCCGCTGGAGTTCTTTCTAGATTCAATTGCGCCAAGCGTTGCGCGTCCTCTGCTTGAGTTTGCACTCAATAAAAACGGTTTGGGTCAGGCAATCTACAACGACCAGAACCGTAGGATGGGTGATGCGTATACGGGTGGTGACAAAATACCTGAGTTGTACAAAGATATTTCTCGTTGGTTTGCAAATTCAACAACGGGGGATATAGATATCAGTCCTAATACGCTGTACTTCTTGTCTAACAGCTATATAGACGGCATAGGACGCGTACTTGAGACTGCTTACGGGATGCCTGATATTGTCAAAGGTGAGAAGAGCTTCAATCCTAAAACTGATCTGCCGTTGTTTGGTTCGTTCTTTGGAGCAAAATCTAATGTTGACTCTCGAGAGTTTTCAGCGGTTGAAAAGAAAATTGCCGACATGGAACGCAAGATAAATATGTTCAGTAAAGCTGATCCTATGGCTGCTATAAAGTACGACATGAAACATCCATTTGACCGCATGTTGGTGCATTCATATAACCAGCAATTAAACTCTCATCTCAACCCTTTGCGGGAACAGGCAAAGAAAATTCGATTGATGGATCTACCGCCAAACACACGGGACAGTATGTTGAAGATTGTCAACTTTCAAGAGAACCTTGTTAAGCGCAACATGATCGAGCAGTACAAGGCTTATGGACTGACTCCTAACTGACCCGCCATGTGCGTACGCCAATGTGCTTGTCCTTGGCAGAGATATAGGACTTAACCTTGATGCCTACGCGTTTCGATCCGCAGTCTATGGCGTAAATTATCTGAGCAAAGCGGAGGGTAGGGATAAAGAAACTATCCCCCACCTCCATAGAACTAAACGGAAAGATCCATTCTGGCTCAGGTAGCTGAATCATCAATCAGTTCGCTGGGTATTTCAGTTTTGAACCAATACAGATAAGCTGGGTCAACGCTGATGGCGTTCTTCCAGCCGGTAGTCAGACGCCCCTTCTTATCATCTATCAGCTTATTGCGTGAGCGCATGTCTGCCTCAAACTCCCGTGTACTAATCTTGCGTTCTCCAAGGAATTTCTTCAGCTCTGCCTTGGATACTTGCACAAGACTTTCTTCACTGACGATCCGCGCAACGATAGGGCCTCGAGGCTCCATTGTGACTCTACCCTCTTTGATAACAAGGATGTTCGCCATATTGCGGTTGATGAAGTCAGCAAGCAGAGATGGGTAGTCAGAGCGATTGATCTTAATGACCTTATCCCGGATGTCGATCATGTTGGCAACGGTGACTTCATACGTCCGTTCAAGCGCGTAGTCTGTGATGCCATGCTCATTGGCAATTGTTGCCGCACCCATGTTGACGCCAAGCAAGTTTTGGTAGAACCGATACTCAACATAGTCACCAAAGTCTTTTATAAATTTGTCTTCCCATTTAAGAATGTGATCCAACACATAGTTGTCGCCACGGGTAATGATTTCTTTGATGAACATCGGGCCAGCGTGTCCGTAGTTGTGTCTGAACGCATCGAAGATGTACTTACCCAACCTTGAGTCTTTATGGAGCATCTCTGGGCGCTTCACCATGAACTCAATCAACCTAGCCGCCTCGCCATTGGGATCCATCTTGGCGGCTTCCAATATGCCATACAAGCCGTGGTTTGAAGTAAGCACTGCAATCAGTGAGGCTGACATCTCGTACTCACGCTCAGCGTTAACAGAAGCTTGCATCCTGATCTTGGCTTTGCCATGGGATACGTTATGCACAAACCTGCCAAGCTCTTTCGCCTCCTTGTCGCCTACCTCATCCAGCCCAAACATCAAGCTATGTAAACCAAGATAGCGTCCTGTCAATCCGTTGTCAGTGCCATCCACTACGCTCAAGTTCTTGGGGTGTCCGAACACGCTGAGTCCTGCGTACATTGCGCCTGTCTTGGCATTGCCCGATTCCCCAGTAAGGCTCATAACCACGCCGGAAGTATTCGTATAGCACATCAACGGAGACCCAAACCCACTCATGGATGCAAACGCATGTATCTCAAAGCCGGGCTTGTTTAGATAATCCATCGACTCACGCCAACGCTGAAACGTGCCGTGCTGAACAAGGTGTCTGGCTAAGCCTTTGACGAACGGTGAAGATGGGGCATCAGCAATCTCGCCTTTGTAGGTAATTTCTTTCTTACCTATTACAAAGCTTCGTGTGGGCCACTCTTCTGTATCGACGTCCCGTTCTTTTGTCCACCCCATTTGCATACGCATCTGGAGGGCGGCTTCTGTGGTTTGGAGGTACTGCCCCCATTTAACGATGTAGTTCATAAGGTGTTGGTCATGTAGTGAGTTAAAGAACACGCCATTGCTGGACATGATGGATTTAAAAGATTCCTTGGCATAGACATGCTTCATTGGGAGAAGGAACTCGCGAAACCCATCCTTGGGTAGCACGAGGCGCATCTGCAAGCACTCGCCATCAAGCGGGCTGACCATGCGGGAGATTGGATACAGGTCGTGAGACAGGATGAGTATGGGGTCGTCTTGGTGCTTGGCTCCTTTCTTGTCAACTTTTGGTGCTGGAACAAAGTAAATACCGCCGTGCTGTCCCCGCACAAACGGCATCAGTAGGTCTGGGAAATCAGGAACCGTTTGGGGATTCGGTGCTTGCCATACTGATTCCTCCTTATTTGTCTTTGCGGCGGGGGTGAACTCTCGTGCAAGAGTGATGGGGCTGACGATGTTGCCTCTGTGCTGGCATCCTTCGCATCGGCTGGGATAGTCTTTGATAAACCATTCACAGGTGCGTGGAGCAGGAAAGCGACTTGCCTTGTCTTCGGTATCTTCATGTGTGTATTTGGGGTAAGGTCTTGAGAAATCATGGATGGCAGTAGCGTTGTCATCACAGAACTTTGCTATTGAAAGGCCTGCGTGCCATAGCGGTTCCTCCAATGTTGCGCGGTTGTCCCACATGAACTTAATCTGTTCACAACCGCTGCCCTCTTTTGATTTATCTACAAGGGTCGTGAATGTCCTTGGGAAGTTGTCCAGCTTGAGCATTGCCTTGGTATCTTCATCCAAGCCCTTGGGCACGCTGGCGAGTACATCCTCGATCTCAGCCGATTTGGTTTCTGTTACAGCCTCTACTTCACTTTCCTCACCCATCAAGAACGCTCTGAACTCGTCCCAGCTATACACAGAGATCTCATCACTGATGACTGACGTGGGGCGGGGTGTACCTGTCTTGTAATTGAATGTCTCGGGACACCGCATGATTCGTGCGGCATCTGCTGTGACTACGGGGTCGATGGCGATGTGCTGAAGACATAGCGCCTTGAATACTTCTGCGGCTGGCTTCCATTCATCCTTGGGGATGTCTGTGTCCATGATCCAGTAAGCATGTATCCCGCCACCGGAGTCAATCACCACTGGGTCTGGTAACTCCGCCGTCCCTTGCAGTTTGTATAGCGCAGTGTGCGCATCTGCTTTGCTTGCGTACTCTTTGCCTTCGCCTACATCCAGATCAATGAAAAATGATCTGACAAACAAACAGTCATCTGCTTTGCGACTGTATCCTTCAAATGTTCCAAGTGCTACAAATACATCTGCTTTCTTGTCTTTGAGCTTTTCAATTTCTTCCAATACGCCATCG
>Ga0114974_10001470_pt1 | contig 18609 bp, 18 predicted proteins | sample S_130206_EF_Meta_FD_87318 | JGI IMG/M metagenome (GOLD analysis project Ga0114974, IMG submission 87318) | Freshwater microbial communities from Lake Simoncouche, Canada to study carbon cycling - S_130206_EF_MetaG | ecosystem: Environmental > Aquatic > Freshwater > Lake | place: Lake... | reverse complement strand
CGCAACGGGAAGCCCAGCAGATTGGTGCGCCCGCCCCGGGCCAGGGCCGCGATATCGCCGCGTCCACCGGAATTCTGCGATTTTGTTTGGGTCAGTGGGCGTCGCCCTGTTCGGCCCGCAGCGGGCGCGCCAGCAGATCGGCGACGACAACGCCCGCCGGGGCCTCGCCCGCGAGCAGACGGCAGACCGCTGCGACGATCGGCATGTCGATGCAACCCTGCGCCGCTAGATCGGCGAGCACCGGAGCTGTCGCCGCGCCTTCGGCAACGCTGTTTTTGCCGGACAGCGCCTCAGCCGCGCTCATACCCTCGCCCAGCGCCTTGCCGAGTGAGAAATTGCGGCTGGATGTGGAGGAACAAGTCAGCACCAGATCGCCCAGCCCGCACAAGCCGGACAATGTCTCGCCCCGCGCGCCGCGCGCCAGGCCGAAGCGCAGCATCTCGGCATAGCCGCGCGCGATCAGCGCGGCGCGGGCGTTCTGGCCCAGCCCCAACCCGTCGACCACACCGCAGGCGATCGCCAGCACATTCTTGACCGCGCCGCCGATCTCCGCGCCGATCAGATCGTCGGAATAATAGGGCCGCAGCATGGGCCGCGCGATCAGCGGGGAAAGCCGCGCCCACTGCGCTTCGCCGCCCGAACAGGCGAGCGTGACAGCGGTCGGCATTCCGGCTGCGACTTCATGCGCGAAGGTCGGCCCGGAGAGCACGGCAATGCTGGCCGAGGGCGCGGCGGCCTGTGCCACGTCGCTCATCAACCGCCCGGTCCCGGCCTCGATGCCCTTGGCGCAGAGAACCAGATCGCGCGGGGGGGCTGGCAAGGCGGACAAGATCGATGCGAGGAATTGTGCGGGGACGACGGCCAGCAGAACAGGCGCATCGGCAAAGTCCGCCAGATCGCCGGTCGCGCGGATGTTTGGCGACAGAGCCGCGCCGGGCAGGAACAGGCTGTTGCTGTGGGCCGCATTGATTTCGCTGACCAGTTCGGCCTCGCGCGCCCAGATCACGACCTCGCTGCCGTCGCTGGCGAGCGTCTGGGCCAAGGCCGTGCCCCAGGCTCCAGCCCCGATGATTCCAATTGTCACGCCTTGACCCCCGCGCCGCGCACCGGCTCGGCGCTCTCGTCCAGCGGCCAGCGCGGGCGCGGGGCGATGTCGAGGCTGTCGTTCTGGCCCATCCGCAGCCGCTCGATCCCGGCCCAGCCGATCATCGCGGCATTGTCGGTGCACAGTGCCATGGGCGGGGCGATGAAGCGCAGGTCATGCGCGGCGGCAAGTGTTTCCAATGCGGCCCGCACCGCCATGTTGGCAGCGACCCCGCCTGCAACGACCAGCGCCGTGACTTCGCCTGCGCAAGCCAGCGCGCGGGCTGTGCGGTCGATAACACAGTCGATTGCGGCCTGCTGGAAGGCGGCGGCAATATCGGCGTGCTTGTGCTCGCCCGTCTGATGCGCGCGCATCACCGCGCTCTTGAGCCCGGCGAAGGAAAAGTGCGGCTCGTCGCTGCCGAGCAATGGGCGCGGCAGGCGGACAGCTTTGGCATCGCCCTCGCGTGCAAGCCGCTCCAGCGCCGGACCGCCCGGATAGCCAAGGCCAAGGATTTTCGCGCTCTTGTCAAACGCCTCGCCCAGCGCGTCGTCGATAGTGGTGGCGAGGCGGCGATAGCGCCCGACGCCTTCCACCACCAGCAACTGGCAATGCCCGCCCGAGACCAGCAGCAACAGGTAAGGAAACTCCAGCGTCGCATCGGCAAGGCGCGGCGACAGGGCGTGGCCTTCGAGGTGGTTGATGGCGATGAGGGGCTTGTCCGAGGCCATGGCCAGCGCCTTGGCGGTGACCAGCCCGACCATCACGCCGCCGATCAGCCCCGGCCCGGCGGTCGCGGCTACGGCATCGACGTCACCCAGTGACATCCCCGCCTCAGCCAGTACTTCGGCAATGATCGGGGTCAGCTTTTCGACATGGGCGCGCGCAGCGATTTCGGGGACGACGCCGCCATAGGGGCGGTGCGCCTCGTCCTGCGAGGCAATCCGCTGCGCCACGATCACGCGGTCGCCCGTCACCAGCGCGGCCGCCGTCTCGTCGCACGAGCTCTCAATTCCGAGAACAATCTCCATCCCGGCTTTCACTTAAAGAGATTGGCGTTTAGCACAAGCCAACATGACGACACCGATCCTGCGCCTAGGCACCCGCCGCTCCCCGCTCGCCCTCGCTCAGGCCGAGGAGGTGCGCGCGCGCCTGATTTTGGCGCACGGACTGACTGAGAGCGCGATAGAACTGGTGACGGTGCTGGCCAGCGGCGATCGGGTGCAGGACCGGCCGCTCGCCGAAATCGGCGGCAAGGCGCTGTGGACCAAGGAACTCGACGCAGCGCTGCTGGCGGGTGAAATTGATTTTGCTGTGCATTCGGCCAAGGACGTCGAAACTCTGCGCCCGGCCGAGATCGCGATTGCCGCTGTGCTGCCGCGCGCCGATGTGCGCGATGTGCTGGTTGGCGCGGCTTCGATTGCTGACCTGCCGCCCGGCGCGCGGATCGGCACCAGCGCCCCGCGCCGCGCCGCCCAATTGCTGAACAAGCGGCCCGATTGCCGGGTGGTTCCGTTTCGCGGCAATGTCGCAACACGGCTGGCCAAGCTGGCGGCAGGTGAGGCCGATGCGACACTGCTGGCTGCGGCCGGACTGGGCCGGCTGGGCGAGACTGGGGTGGGCGCTGTGCTGGATGCCGATAGCTGGCTCCCGGCCCCGGGGCAGGGCGCGATTGCGGTGGAATGCCGCACTATTGACGCTGCAACAGTAGCGCTGCTTGCCGCCATCGACCATGCGCCGAGCCGCGCCGCGCTGCTCGCCGAGCGCGCGCTGCTTGCTGCGCTGGGTGGCAATTGCCACAGCGCAATCGGAGTGCTGACTTCAGCCTCGGGCGACAGCCTGACCATGCGCGCCGTGCTGTTCAGCCCGGACGGCGCGGAGCGGGTCGAGGCCGAGGCGACGTTCCCGACCAGTGACGGCACCGGCCCGGCCGGGCTGGCCCATGCTCTGCTGGCCAAGGCATCGCCTGCCATCACCGAGCATTTCACCGGGCCATGAAACCGCTCGTCGTCATTCGGCCCCAGCCCGGCTGCGATGCGACTGTGCGGGCAGCGCGGGCACTGGGCCTTGAGGCCATTGCTTCCCCGTTGTTCGAAATCTGCCCACTGGAATGGGAGGCGCCCGATCCCGATACATTCGACGCGCTGCTGATCGGCAGCGCCAATGTATTGCGCCATGTCGGCGCTGGCATTGAACGCTATCACGGTATGCCGGCCTATGCGGTTGGCGAGACTACCGCGGCGGCGGTGCGCGAAGCGGGGCTGGAGCTTGCGGGCGTCGGCGAAGGGGGCTTGGAGATGCTGCTCGGATCGCTGCAAGCGGGCCACCTGCGCTTGCTGCGCCTGACGGCGCGCGAGCGAATCGAGCTGAATCCGCCGCCGGGCGTGTCGATCACCGAGTGCGTAACCTATGCCAGCGAGCCACGCGCCATGCCCCAGGAACTGGCCCTCTTGCTGGCGGGCGGCGCCGCCGTGCTGCTGCATTCGGGCGAGGCCGCGCGGCACTTTACGGCGGAGTGCGACAGGCTCGGCATCGCGCGCGGCGCGGTATCAGTCGCCGCACTGGCCCCGCGCATTGCCGAAGCAGCAGGCGGCGGCTGGGCGGATCTGGCGGTCGCCGCCGAGCCGCGCGATCAGGCTTTGCTGGCCTTGGCCGTTCACTTGTGCCAAGGTTCCGGCGCGTTAGACAGCTAAGCCAAAAAGGCCATATGCAGGACCAACCCATCGAAGCCCCGCTTGTTGCAGCACCGCCACGCCGCTGGGGCCGCAGGCTGTTATGGGGCCTGGTGCTATTGCTGCTGATCTCGGGTGGATTGCTGCTCGCGGCCTGGCAGGTTCCCGTCCTGCAGCGCCGGATTTCCGACATAATCGGGCTCCCTCCAGAGCAAGCAGCCCTGCCGGCACGCACAGTGGCATCGACCGATACACCTGCCTCTGCCCCCGTCTTCGCTGGCCAGACGCTACAGTCTCCCGCCACTGCCTCCAGCGAAGCTGCTGCGGCAGCCATGGATGAGCGGCTGGCCGAGTTGGAAAAGCGGCTGACCCGGATCGACATGCAATCGCAGGCCGCATCGGGCAACGCCGCAAGGGCCGAGGGGCTGCTGATCGCCTTTGCTGCCCGCCGCACGCTCGATCGCGGCGCGCCGCTGGGCTATCTTGAAGACCAGCTGCGGCTGCGCTTTGCCGATGCCCAGCCCAATGCCGTCGAAACGCTAATCGCGGCAGCCCATTCGCCGGTCACGCTCGATACGCTTTACGCCCAGCTTGACGCGCTTGGCCCCCGGCTCGCCGGTGTCCCCGCGGGTGAAGACAGCTGGGGCCGGGTCAAGCGCGAACTCGCCGGCCTTCTCGTGATCCGCCATCAAAGCGGTGCCTCGGTGCGCGCCGAAGACCGCGTTGCCCAGGCTAAATTGCTGCTGACTGCGGGCAAGACCAGCGAAGCCGTAGCCGAAGTGGAACGCCTGCCCGGCGTCAGCGCCGCCCAGCCGTGGATCGCTGCCGCCCGCCGCTATGACGCGATCCAGCGAGCGCTCGATCTGGTCGAAACCACTGCCATGCCGGAGCCGCACCGGCTGAACGATGGCACGGGGGCGAATGTCAATCAGCCAAGCCCGTTGGCACCACCGGGGGTCTAGGCCCGCAGCAGCTCCGGCAGGCTCCCTGAAACCCCGCGTGCCTCGTCCATGAAGAAGCGCTTGAGCGCGGGCAGGCGTTGCACTGCGCCCATGCCGAGGCGGCGCGCGGCGGAGGGCAGTCGGCCTGGAATGCCGAACAGCCGGTTGATCCCGTCAGTCACTGCCATCACTGTAAAGGCATCGGCGCTGCGCCAGCGCTCATAGCGCGCGAGCAATTGCGCGTCGCCCGGCTCGAGCCCCAGCCGCATGCCCTCGGCCAGCACACCGACCAGCGTCGCGGCATCGCGCAGGCCGAGGTTGAGCCCCTGCCCGGCAATCGGATGCATGCCATGCGCGGCATCGCCGACCAGCGCCAGGCGGCTGTCGACGAAGCGGCGTGAGTGGTGGAAATTGAGAGGGAAGGATTGGCGCGGCGCGGCCAATTCGACTTTGCCGAGAATACTGCCAACCCGGGTCTGCACTTCATGCACGAAGGCGCGGTCCGAAAGCGCGGTCCAGCCGGGCGCATCCTTTTCCGCCACTGTCCAGACCAATGCTGAACGATGCCGCCCGTCCGCGGCATCGAGCAGCGGCAGCAGGGCGAAGGGCCCGGCGGGATAGAATATCTCCCAGGCAACATTGCCGTGCGGCACTTCGTGATAGAGTGCAGTGACCTGCGCGCGGTGGTGATAGTCCCAACGGGCAAGCGAAAATCCGGCCTCGTCGCGGCTTGGCGACTGGCGGCCCTCGGCGGCGACCATCAGCGCGCCCGCCAGTTCGCGGCCATCATCGAAGGTAACAGATACGCCGTGTGCGCCGCGCGTACGCGAGACCACCTCGACGCTGCTGTGCCAGGCAATCGCCGGTTCTTTCGCCGCCGCCGCAAACAGCGCGAGCCGCAGATCGCGGTTGGCGAACATCCGGCCGAGCGAACCTTCGTGCAGTTCGGGGCGGAAATCGATCTGGCCGGGGCGCATGGCATCTGTGACGGCTATGGCATCGATCGGGCAGCCGAGCGGTTCGAGCGCACCCGCAAGCCCGATATTGGCAAACAGATTCCAGCTTGCCGTCGAAATCGCCGAGGCGCGGCCATCGACGCCTTCGGCGGTGAGTTCCGCAGGGTCCGCGCGGTCGACGACATGGCTGGTCAGGCCCGCCCGCGCGGCGGCCAAGGCCAGCGTCATGCCGACGAGGCCGCCGCCGAGGATTACGAGGTCACGGCGATCGGCTGGGTTCATTTCCCGCCCGCGCAGGTGTTGCCCGGTCCGCCATCGAGATCGAGGCAGCGGCCATCGAAATCGCCGTCAGTGATGTTCAATTTCAGCAAGGCGGCGAGTGTCGGCGCGATATCGACGGTTTCGACCGGGGCGGGCTGTTCGAAGCCCGGCAGGCCGCGCCGCCAGAACAGCATCGGCACGCGGCGATCATAGTCCCACGGGCTGCCATGCGTGGCGACATAGCCGGGGCCCGCGGCAGGAATCGGCACCACGGCGCGGTCGAGCAACATGACTATGTCGCCTGAGCGCTGGGCATCGAACGAAGCGCGGGCGCGGTCCTTGAGGCTCCAGTCGGCAGGAGAGCCCGAAGGCAGCGGCGCTGCAGCCAGTTCCTGCGACGTGAAAACGGCGGCGACCTGGCCATGCGCCTTGAGCAAGGTCACCAGCGCATCTGAAGCGCGCGTCTTGTCTTCCGCGCTGAGGCTGGCCGAGAAATAATAGTCGCCGAAAGCACCATCGCCATAGATCAGCGGACCGTTGGCGGGCTTGATCCCGGTCTTGGCGATAACCGCCTTGGCGAGCTCGCCCGGCAGCAGCGCCGGATCGACCCGAACGGCGCGCGGATAGGCCTGCTGGTCCAGCCTTTCGGGGGCATCGAAGCCCCCGTGATCAGCCGAGAGCACCACTGCATAATCGATGCGCAGCAGGTCGAGACGCGCCAGCAGGCGGCCGATAGACTTGTCGAGCTCGGCCATCTGAATGCACATTTCCAGCCCTTCGCTGCCATAGGCATGGCCGACATAGTCGGTGGCGGAAAAGCTGACCGAAAGCACGTCGCTGGCCGCGCCCTTGCCGAGCTGCATTTCGTCGACCAGGCGGATGGCGAGGTCGGCAGTCGCGGCATCAATGCGCGGCGAAACGCGGAACCCATCGGGCTTGGCGGCTTCGAGCGGGAAGCGACCTGCGCCGATCGTGGCCGAACCGGCGGCCATGGCACGCTGGGTGGGCAGGCACCATGCGGGGACCGCGAAAGCAGGCGCGCCCTTGGCAATCAACGCCGCCGAAGTGCGGTTAACCGCCTGCGCCGAGGGGGCGAGCGGGAGGCCCGCAAAGCTGGTGAAGGCACCGCCCTTCCACCAATAGGCGGCATCGATCTTGTGGCCGCCCATCATCATCACGGCGCGATCCTTGGCTGAGACGGCGACATTGCGGCTGGCAGGATTGGCCGCTTTCATCCGGTCGCCGAGCGTCGGCACCTTGAGGTGCCCGGCGGAAACCACCGGGTTCGAGGAACTGGAAGCCGGATCGGTCTCGTCCTCGGCACAATAGACCTTCTTCTCGGCCCGCGCGATCCCGGGCTGGAACCAGTTGTTGGCAATGATCCCGCTGCGGCTGGGGTGAACGCCGGTCAGCAGAGTCGAATGGCCGGGGCAGGTCTCGGTCGCGGCGTGCGACTGATAGCCCGAGGGAAATACCGCGCCGGTCAAGAGCTTGCCGAGCCCGCCAGTGAAATGCTGGCGATACTGGGCAAAGAGATCGGCGGAGAACTGATCGACGGCAATCGCCAGGATCAGGCGCGGCGGCTCTGCCGGGGCTGGTGCAGTGGCGGAGGCAGGCGCGGCATCCTTGGCCAGCAAGGGAGCGCCGGGAACCAGCGCCGACATGGCCATGGCGGCGGGAAAGATGAAGCGGTTCAGTGTCTGTCGCATGGTGCTTCCTTGATCTATCCCGGCATTGCCGTCAAAGCCAGATTGCTGGCTACGCGCGATTTGGCAAGGCCTGCCGGGAGCTTACCGATGATGCGGTCCTATCGCCTGCTTGTTGCACTGCTGTGGCAGGCCTGCATGCTGTTGCTGGCGCTTCCGGCGAGCGCCGCGCCGACTCATCTCGCCGCCGAACTGGTCGCTGCGGGCTCGGCTGCGCCCGGCGGCGATGTGCAGCTGGCAATTGCTTTCCGCCCTGAACCCGGCTGGCATGGCTATTGGCTCAACCCGGGCGATGCCGGGGTTGGCATGGCACTGACCTGGAATGCACCAATCGGCGCGCGCATTTCGCCGCCGCGCTATCCGGTGCCGCAGACGCTGCTGATCTCCGGGCTGATGAACCATGTCTATGAGCATGATTACGCCGTGCTCCAGACCCTCACGCTTCCTGCCGACGCGCGCGAAGGGGCGGAATTGCCGGTTTCGGTCAAGGCCGACTGGCTGGCCTGCACCAAAGAGATCTGCGTGCCCGAGACCGCCGAACTGAGCACTGTGGTCAGAGTCCATGCCCGCCAGCCAGGCGAAGCGCCGCAGCCAATCAGCCGCCAATTCGACACCTGGACCAACCAGTTGCCCGCGCCGCTGGGCGCACCGGTGCAATTTGCCATTGCGGGCGAGACAATCAGGCTGGCGATCCCCTTGCCCGCCAGCCAGGCGCTGCCGCAGCCGCACCTGTTCATCGGCACCGACCACGTCACCGAATATGCCGCCGCGCAACAATTTCGCCGCAAGGGCGACATGCTGATCGTCGAACTGCGGCGCGCCAAGTTCGGCGCGATTGTGCCGGATAGCGTCAAAGGCATCCTGCGCTTCAACGAAGCGGGCGACGGCGTGTCGTTTGCCGCCGCGCCGGGCACCGTGCCGAGCGGCGGAACCTTGCTGGAGACCGGAACCACCGCGCCTGCATTGGCGAGCCTGCCCTTGCTGTTGCTGGGCGCGCTGCTGGGCGGCTTGTTGCTCAATGTGATGCCCTGCGTCTTCCCGATCCTCAGCCTCAAGGCGCTGAGCCTTGCGCGTGCCGGAGAAAGCGAGGCCGATGCGCGGCGCGAGGGGCTGGCCTATACCGCCGGGGTTGTCGTGGCCTGCATGGCGCTGGGGGCACTGCTGCTGGCCTTGCGGGCGGCAGGGCAACAGGTTGGCTGGGCCTTCCAGTTGCAGGAACCGCTGGTGGTCGCGGCCTTGCTGTTGCTGGCCTCCGCGCTGACGGCAAACTTCCTGGGCGTGTTCGAACTAGCCATTCCGGGCTTCGCCAGCACGGGGTCGGCCAAGGGGGCCTTTGCCACTGGACTGCTCGCCGCCTTCGTGGCGACGCCCTGCACCGGGCCGTTCATGGCCGCCGCGATGGGCGCGGCGCTGTTGTTGCCGGTCGCGGCGGGCATGGCGCTGTTTGCCGCGCTCGGCCTTGGCATTGCCCTGCCATTCCTCGCCATCGCCTTCATTCCCGCGCTGCGCCGCCGCATGCCGAGGCCCGGCGCGTGGATGGTAAAGTTCCGCCGCTGGATGGCGCTGCCGATGGGGCTGACGGCGCTTGCGCTGCTGTGGCTGGCGAGCCGCCTGGGCGGCTGGACATTTGCCCTGCTGGCTCTGGCATTTGCGCTCGGCATCTGCGGCGCGCTGTTTGCTGTCGGCGCACGCCAGCGGCGCGGCCTGAGCGCGCTCTTGCCGGCGCTGTCCGCCTGTCTGCTCGCTGCCGCTGCGCTGATGGCATTGCCGGCTTCGATCCGCACGCCCGGTGCAGCAGAGCAAGGCATCCTCAATGCCAAGCCATTCTCCGAGGAGGCCCTCGCCAAGGCCCGCGCCTCGGGCAAGCCGGTGTTTCTCTATTTCACCGCCGACTGGTGCCTGACCTGCAAGGTCAACGAAGCCTCCGCTATCGAGCGCGATGCCACCAAGCGGGCGTTCGACAAGGCCGGGGTGCAAGTGCTGGTCGGCGACTGGACCCGGCGCGATCCGGCGATCACGCGATTCCTGACGGCACAAGGCGCGGCGGGGGTGCCGCTTTATCTGTGGTATCCGGCGGGCGGCGGGGCTCCGCAGCAATTGCCGCAGGTTTTGACGGAAGGGGCACTGACGGGGCTGGCCGGGAGCTAGAGTATCTCCGCCACTCCGGCCAAAGCCGCCTTCAGCTTGTCGAGCGCCTGCGCCTTCAACTGGTGCACGCGGGGGATGCTGACTGCCAGCACCTCGGCAATCTCCGACAGGTTCAGTTCCTCAACAAAGTAGAGCTGCACAATCAGCTGCAACCTCTCGGGCGGGTCCGCCACGGCTTCTGCCACAGACTCGCGCAATTCCTCGTCGGCCAGCAGGTTGAAGCTGTCGGGGCGTTCGTCGGCGAAGGCCATGTCGCTGTCCGAATAGAGTTCGTCGATGGGCTCGAAGCGCATCGGCTCGCTGTTGCTGCGCAGCGCCGACAGCTCGGCCGCATCAATCCCCAGCGCGGCGGCCAGCTCGCCCTCATGCGGATCGCGGCCCAGTTGCCCGCGCAGTTCCTCTTCTTTCTCGCGCAGCTGCCGCCGCCGGGTCACGGCCCCGCGCGACAAGGGCGAAGCGCGGCGGATCAGGTCGACCATGGCGCCGCGCACGCGCAGCTTGGCATAGGCGGCAAAGCCATCCTCGCTGGGCCCTGCGTGTTTCTGGGCGCATTCGGTGAGCGCGACGAGCCCGGCCTGAATCAAGTCTTCAAGCTCGATGCCGGGGCGTCCCGAGCCATGGACATGCCATGCGAGACGGCGCACCATCGGCAGGAAGCGGCGCACCCGGTCGGCGACATCGCCCTGATAGGCTGCGGCAAAGCGTTTCTGATCGTGAATCATGCGGCTTGGCTTTCTAGGAGTGGAAGCGAAGGTCTGGTCTCGCCGCCGATCACATCGATGACCTCGATCGGCTGGGTGGCGGGCAGTTCGGAGATGGACAGGACAAGGCAAGAGGGCGCGCGCAGCCGCAGCAGGGCGGCAAGAGCGCGGCGCGCGCGCGGCTGAACAACCAATGCAATCGGCGGGGCGCCGGGGCCCCGCTCGGCAATCAGCGCGGCAACGCGTTCGCCGATGGTGCGCGCAAGGTCGGGCTCGATGACCGGCTGGCCGGTCACGGGATCGTGCAGCCCCTGGACGATCATCGCCTCGAGCCCGGCATCGAGAGTCGCCACGGGCAAGCGCTCATGCGGAGCGCAAATGCGTGCAGTTATCAGCCCGCCAAGATCGGTGCGCAGCAGTTCGACCAATCTGTCGTGCTCGGTGGTCTGCTGCACTGCCTGGCTGAGGCTGGCGAAGATCGGCAGCGGATGCCCGATGGGTATGCCGTCGGCGAGCAGCGCCCGCAAAAGCCGGGTGAGCGCGGCGAGCGAGAGCGGCTGGGGATGGATGGTCTCGACCAGCCCTGAGCTATGCTCCTTCACGCCCTCGATCAGCGCGCGCACTTCGTCGGGGCCGAGCAGTTCCTGCGGCCGGTCGCCCAGCAGCTGGTTGAGGTGGGTGGCAATGACGGTGCTGGCGTCGACGGTGAGGAATCCTTCGGCAATCGCCTGATCGCGCGCGGCGGGATCGATCCACAGCGCCGGGCAGCCGAAGCTGGGGTCAGTAGTCTCCTCGCCGCTCAGGCCATGCTGCGTGCGGGCGTCACCTGCATCGATGGCAAGAATGCGGTCGGGGCGGATGCTGGCTGCGCCCAGCGGCACCCCGCCCAGCATGATGCGATAATCATTGGGCGGCAGATCGAGCGCATCGCGGACACGGAATTGCGGCACGACGAAGCCGAATATCTGGCTCAGCTGCTTGCGCACCCCGGTGATCCGCGCAACCAGCGGCGAGCCGCGCTTGTCGTCGACCAGATGGACCAGGCCGAAGCCGAGCTCGACGGTGACCAGCGTGTGATCGGAGACATCCTCCAGCGCGATCTGCGAGGGATCGGGAGCGGGCTCTGCGACAATTGGCGCGGGGCGGGCCTGTTTCTGGCGCAGCTTGTGCCACAGCAAGAAAGCGAGTGCGGATGCCGGCAGGAAAATGATCTGCGGCATGGCCGGGATCATGCCGATTGCGCCGAGGATCAGGGCAACTGGCAGCCAGGTCGAAGGATCGCCGAACTGGCCGCCGATCTGCCCGGCAAGATCGCGGGCATCGGAGACACGGGTGACGATGACAGCGGCAGCAATCGACAGCAGCAGTGCGGGCACCTGCGCCACCAGCGCGTCGCCGACCGCCAGCGTGATATAGCGCTGCGCCGCTTCGCCGGCGCTGAGGCCGTGGCTGAGCATACCGAGGCAGAAACCGGCGAGGATATTGACGCCCAGGATCAGCAAGGCGGCAACCGCGTCGCCTTTGACGAACTTGGACGAGCCATCCATCGCGCCATAGAAATCGGCTTCGGTGGCGACTTCCTTGCGCCGTGCCTTGGCCTCTTCGGCGGTCATCAGCCCGGCGGCGAGATCGGAATCGATCGCCATTTGCTTGCCGGGCAAGGCATCAAGAGTGAAGCGGGCCGAGACTTCAGAGACCCGGCCCGCCCCCTTTGTCACCACCACCAGGTTGATGATGACCAGGATCATGAAAACGAAAATGCCGACCGCGAAATTGCCGCCGATCAGGAAGGCGCCGAAGGCCTCGATGACCTGGCCTGCGGCTGCCTCGCCCTCGTGGCCGTGCACCAACACAACTCTTGTTGAAGCGACATTGAGCGACAGCCGCAGCAGGGTGGCGAACAGCAGCACCGAGGGGAAAGCCGAGAAATCGAGCGGCTTGTTCGCATTCATTGCCGCCATCAGCACGGCGACCGACAGCGCGATGTTGAGCACGAAGGAGACGTCGAGCAGCACTGCGGGCACCGGCACGATCATCAAAGCAATGAGGATCAGGATGCCGGTCGGCAGCGCCAGCGAGCCGAAGCTCGGCATGCGGGAGAATAGTCCGCTCACAGGCCGAGGCTCTTGAGGTTACCATAGGCGGCGCGGACGAAGCCCGGCGCGCTGGAGCTTGTGGCAGGGCCAGCGAGCCCGAAGGTATCGCGCAGGGTGTCCGACATCGAGGGGCGCTGGGCCGGTGTGGCATCGGCCAGGCGGGAATTGTCGGAGGAATGCGCCACGCCGGGGAACTGGGCATTGGCGCTGGCGGCGGCCCAGACAGAAGGGCCCCAGCCGGCGATGCCGCTGGCTGGATCGGACGGGTCGGCAAATTCGGGCGGGAAGCCGTCAGGTGTGTCGGTCGTTCCCCCGTCCATGGCCCCTGCAACCTTGCCGCGCAGCAATTCCATCACTGCACCGACCGAGCGCGGGGAGCCGTGATCATAGAAAATGCCCCGGTTCGCCGCAGCCGCCTTGGGCAGCAGGGCCGCCGCGCTCTGGCCCGGATCGCTTTGCAGCGCGGCAATGAATTGCGAAGCCCCGCCGACCCCGAGAAAATGCGCGAGATAGAGCTCCGATGCATCGGGCGCGCGGCCCAGCACGGGTGTGAGCGCGGCTGCATTGTCGCTGGCGAGCTCGGCGGCCATGGCCGAGGAGGCCTCAGGGTCATAGCGCAAAGCCATGATCTGCGCCCGCATCGCCGGATCGCGCACCCGTCCGCCCTCGATGGCAGCACCGGCCCAGCCGAGGCCATGCTCGGCGCCGTGCTTGTCCAACGTGTTGAGCCAGGTGCCCTTGGTAAACTGATAGAGCCCGGCCGCGCTCGATGCGCCGGCGCGGGCATTGGGGTTGAGGTTCGATTCGATGCGGGCCTGGGCCAGCAAATAGTCGAAATCGACGCCGGTGCGTCCCGCCGCGCGGGCAATCGCCACGCGAGCGGGTGCCTCGCGAGGCACCGATGCGGCAATGGGCTGAAACTCGCTCAAGCAAAACTCCCGGTGCAATGGCTACCGGGAGGGGTTTAGCAAGCTCCGTGCCAGTTTTCAGGCGCGGGTCGCCGCATAGGCATAGCCGGGCGCACGATAGAGCGCCGGGGCGCCGGTCAGGGCATCGAGCCGGGCCGAGACATTGGCGGCAATCAGGTTGCGGATCTGGCGGTTCATTTCGTTGAGCCGCCGCGCTGCATCGAGCAATCCACGGCATTCGTCGTCGACTTCATTGGCGCAGCATTGCCCCGAACTGCTGCGCGCCGAGCCCAGCGCAGGCGAAGCCTTGGCCATGCTGGCCTTGGCCGGTCAGGCAATTGCCCGGGCGCTCGGCCCCCTGCTGGCGCCGCTGATTACATCGAATGGCCAGCCGAAGCCTCGGATATCGCGGCAACGCTGGCTGACGTCGACAGCAATGCCGCCCGCATCGGGAGCCTGCGACTGCGCGAGGCGCGGGCGCGCAGCCGGGTGCAGAAGCTGACCCGGCGTGAGCGCGAAGTACTGGCGGGCGTCGCCGCCGGCCTCTCAAACCGGCTGATCGGGGAGAAGCTGGCAATCAGCCCGCGCACCGTCGAAATCCACCGCGCCAACATGCTCAACAAGATGGGTGCCAGCCACACGTCCGAGGCGATCCGCATCGCCATCGAGGCGGCGCTGATTTCCTGATTTAACCTTTCCTCCCCAGAGTTCCCCGGGCCGGAACCCCACCTTCCGGCCTCCCTGCCCGCCCTTCCGGCAAGCCTCTTCGCGCCGGGAGGGCGGGCTTTTCGTGTCTGGATCCTGTGGCTGCAGGGGAAAGCCTATCCGCAAGGCGTACACTATAAGGCGGCGATTTCCTCCAGCCGGTCGGCGACCCATTGCGGCTCGGTCAGCATCAGGTCGTGTCCGGTATCTATATCCCACACGCGGCCACCAGAGTTGGTCTTGAGCCGCTCCATGTCGCGCGTGGCCATGGTCTCGCTGCAGACCAGATGGCTCTCCGGGATTGCCCGCATCGCTGTTTCGTTGCGCAGCACCAGCTTTTGCGAAAAGCACGCCCAGGGTTGCGGAGTCAGCCGGGCATTGGTCCAGTCGGCGAGCTCGGGATCGTGGATGCCGAAGAAGCCGGCGTAGAACGGCTCGGGCTTCATCACCACGTCAGTACCGTTGATCTGATACATGCCCTGCCGCGTCTGGTCGATCGAGGCGAAGGCATGTTCGTGCAGCGATTCGCCGTCCTGCGGATAGGCGGCATCGAGATAAACGCGATGGCCGACGCGGTCCGGCGCGCGATCGGCAACCCCGGTGATGACCATGCCGCCATAGGAATGGCCGACAATAATCGCATCAGCCAAGTCTTCTGAAAACAGGAGCCCGACGACATCGTCGATATGCGCATCGAGATCGATGCCGGGATGGATCATGTGCGTGTGTTCGCCCATGCCTGGCAGCGAGGGCGCATAGACCAGATGGCCCTTGGCCTGCAGCAGCCGCGCCACCGGCCGATAACACCAGCCGCCGTGACCGCCGCCATGCACCAATACGAAGGTCGCCATTGTCACTCTCCCGGTTCAATTGTTTGACCAGCGCATAAGCCCCTTGCCAGCCGCCGCCAATCCGGGAAAAGCTTTGCCCAACAAATACACCGGGAGAATCAGCCATGGCAACCAAGTCCACCCGCCACCTCGTCGCGCCCGAACTCGATGGCGTGATCGATGTGTTTCCGCCGATGGATTACAGTCAGGGCATGGAAGCGATGCGCGGCGGGTTTGCCCTGCGCGAGGTGCCGCCGCTTCCGCCGGAGCTTGCCGCAGTTTCCTGTGTCGAGCGCTTCATTCGTGGCGCGCCCGGTGATCCCGATGTGCGCATCCTGCATTATTCGCCGCCGGGCAAAGCCGCAGCGCCGCGCCCTGCCGTGCTCGAGATTCATGGTGGGGGCTACGTGATCGGCACGGCTGACATGAGCGACGTGGCCAACCGCGCCATCGCGCATCAACTGGACTGCGTCGTGGTTGCGGTGGACTATCGCCTTGCGCCGGAAACCCCATGGCCGGGATCGCTGCACGACAACTATGCCGCGCTGTGCTGGCTGGCTGGCAATGCCGCTGAACTGGGTGTCGATGCCAATCGCATTGCCCTGTTCGGTGGCAGCGCTGGCGGAGGCCATGCCGCTGCGCTGGCCTTGCATGCGCGAAATCAAGGTGGCCCGGCGCTGTGTTTCCAGCTCATCGACTATCCGATGCTGGACGACCGCACCTGCGTCGATCCCGAACCGCATCCCTATGCCGGGGAATTTGTCTGGACTCCCGAGCTCAATCATTTCGGCTGGAAATCACTGCTGGGCACCGATCCCGGCAGTGACGGAGTGCATGAAACCGCTGCTCCTGCCCGCGCGAGTGACCTGTCCGGCCTGCCGCCGGCCTATATCTCGATCGGCGCGCTTGATCTGTTTCTGGATGAAAGCCTCGAATATACGCGCCGCCTCGCCCGGGCGGGCGTTCCGGTGGAATTGCATGTCATTCCCGGCGCATTTCATGGTTCCGGCCTGATGCAGGATGCGCCCCAGTCAAAACTGGCGAACGATTTGCGCATGCAGGCACTGGCAAGGGCGCTCGGAGTCGGCTAGAGGCGGCGCCCCCCAGGAAAGTTCAGGAGAATTGCATTGAAGCTGGTTCGTTGGCCGCTCGCTGCGGCATCGGCCTATGTCATCTACCGCTACACCATCGGCCGCAAATCCAAGGGCGAAAAAGTTTTCGCCGCGCCCGATGATGCGGAATCCGCGCCAAGACTGCCACGTCCGGTCAGCAAGGCCCGGCCCAAGCCAAAGCGCGGGCCCAAGGCCTGAAGCTAGACGCTGGCGAGCAGCACCTGCGCTCGCTCGAAAGCATCGCGGGCATAGTCCAGCGCGCTGACCCCTGCCTTGCGGCGGCTGTCGCTGGGGCATTTGACTTCGATCGGCGCTGACGCGGGCAGCGCGCGGAGGATATCGGCCAGGGGAAAGTCGCCATTGCCAGGCAATTGCCGGTCGTGGACTTCCTCGAAGTAGGCCTCCGCCACATGCAAACCGTGGCCATCATTGAGCTGGCCATATAGCAGCATTGTGGGATCGAGCGCGGCAATATCGGCCGCGCTCCCGCCGCTGCGCACCAGATGCATCGGGCAGATCCCGAAGCCGAGATTGGCGCGCCCAACCTGGTCTACAAACCACGCCGCCTGCCCAATGGTTTTGCAACCCGGCGTCATCTGGCAGAATTCGAGCGCGACTGTCATGCCTTCCTGCGCGGCCAGATCGCAGAATGCGCCGATCAGATCGACCGCATGCGCGGGATCGGGCTCGAAAACGTGGCTCACGGCATTCTTCGCGCCCATGGTACGAGCAATTGCGAGGCCGGTCCGGTAGGACTCGAAGTCAATATCAGGGCGGATCAGAAAGAATTCGGCATTGATCACGGCAAGGCCAAGCCCGTCGAGGCGCGATAGAGCCTCACGCAGCATTGGCTGCGTCACCGTCGGGAACTGGAATTTCCCTTCCTGCCCGGCAATCGGCACCACAGGGGCATTGGTGAACAGGCTGACATGGCTGTAACCGCAGGCCCCGGCAATTTCTATCAGCTCAAAGGGCGTTACGTCCATGGCGGTCAATTGGTGCATTCCGAGCGGGCGGGGCATGGTGCTCAGATCCCGAAGCGAAGTTTGATGCTGTGATAGCGGTCCTGCAACTGCTGCACCCGCTCCTCGCGGGTCACCATGGCAGTGCCCGCAGGCAGTGCCGAGAGCACATCGGCGCGTTTGACGAGCCGCGAGCGGAATGTCGCCGGGTTCTGGCTCATCAGGTTGCGGTAACCCAGATTGCCTTCGCAAAAGCCCTGCGTATCCAGCCAGTTGTGCACGCCGGGATCGTCATGCGCCATGACGAAGCGCACCACGTTGTCCGCATCGACCTTGGTGCGCGCCGGGGAATAGCTGACCGGGCGGTGGAGGAAGTCCATGCTTTCGACGAAGAAGCCGCCCATGCCGAACAGCCAGAAGCCATCATGCATGTCCATCTCGACGATCAACGCTTCGTCCTCCGCCAGGCGCCAGATCATGTTCGCCGCCATCCGTCCGCGCTTGGCGTCGTCGGCGGAATTGGCGGACTTGTCTGCGGGGAACACATTGGGCTGGTTTGGATCGCAGACGCCGCCCGATGTCGCCCATGAGTGATCGGGCCAATCACGCATCGCGCCATAGAGGAAATCGCCTGCCCACTGCATGGCCTCAACCATGCACTCGGCTGTGGCGACGGGCTTGGGGCTGTCCATGCCCAAGCGCTCAATGGTGAGCATGGTCGGCTTCTCGAACCAGGCGTCATAGGCTTCGCGAATGAACAGCTTGCGGCTGCCCGGCGTGGTCGGCAGCCAGTTTTCCGTGCGCTCGGGCCCGCCGATGAAGAGCTCGAAATTGCCATCGGAATCGGCCTTGATCTGGTGGCCGAGGATATTGCACTCGGGCGTGTCGCCGAAGGGTTCGTGCAGCGGCGCGAAATCAGTGCCGGGGATCCTGGCCGGTTTGGGGCCCTGCACGGTCAGGTTGAACCAGCGCGCGGTGCCCTTCTTGCCGGTGATCTTGTAGGTGTAATCGCCTGAAATCCATGCCTGCCGATAAGTGAAATCGCAGACGTCGCCGCCCAGCTTCATAGTCGGATGCGTGAAATAGTGGATCTGCGGGTAGGCCGGATCCTTGGTCTCGAGCGCGAGATCGAAGGCTTGCCCCAAGTTTTGGGTGAGAAAATGGTAGCCATCGGCGCGCATGATCGGGGCTGCGGGATTAGCGTCCTTGAACACCTTGTCGCCTGCCACCTTGAGTTGCTCGCAGAACTGGTACCAGGCGCTTTGCAGCATTCCATCGGCAGGTCCGTCGCCATAGGCCATTTGTCAGGCTCCCAGTTTCACGAGAATTTCGGACAGGTTTTCCGCCGCCCGCTTGGTCGCCTCGCGCGGGCCTTCGGCTTCGATGCGGGGGCCGAGCAGTTCGAGATCGAAAACCCCCTGATAGCCCGCAGCCAATACGTCACCCAAAAGCCGCTCGACCGGCACCATGCCGTCACCGATCACCGCACGGCACGGCGCGGTGCGATCGCCGGCGACATAGTCGCTG
>Ga0114974_10001469_pt1 | contig 18610 bp, 14 predicted proteins | sample S_130206_EF_Meta_FD_87318 | JGI IMG/M metagenome (GOLD analysis project Ga0114974, IMG submission 87318) | Freshwater microbial communities from Lake Simoncouche, Canada to study carbon cycling - S_130206_EF_MetaG | ecosystem: Environmental > Aquatic > Freshwater > Lake | place: Lake... | reverse complement strand
CAATTTGTTGGACAGTGGGTGCGACTGGATGGTGGACTAACATGCATCCATGGTCTGGATTAAGTGGATCATCTGCAGGTAGCGTTCAATGGGGAACCGGATCTAATTCATCAGCTTGTTCATTATTCTTTAAAAATTAAAAACGCTATGGCATTTTACGAATATAGAAATCACAGAATAAACGGAAAATCAATTCCGCCAAGTTTTATTGACTATTCACTTCAACTTGGTAAGTCCGACGGAACGGACATAGCATACATTCCTGACAATAGGGACTATTATATTCCTGATACGTTAACCGAAGTGACTGTTGATGATATCAAAGCAAGGGCATTAGAAATTCACAGAGTGATCCCATTTGGTCCTTTACACGAGGATAAATGGAACGACTCCCAGGTTTTATCCTGGATAGATTCTGTCGTGCAAAAATATTCTTAAATTTTCGAACAATTATCCAAACCAGATACTATAATATAGAATATAATATTTTGGCATGAGAGTAGAATCATTAAGCATATCAGATTTCTATACCAACGTAGATTCTGTTAGGGAATTCGCTTTACAACAGGAATTTGGAGTTAGAGGTAACTACCCCGGACAAAGAACAGTACCATTTATAAATGATAGTATTAAGAACGTAATTCAAGATGCCATTCGCCCATTCTCGGGTAACGTGACTTGGTGGGGAGGAGAATACACGGGCGCTTATCAATACACAACAGCTAAAGATAGATCCTGGATTCATTCTGACGCCACAACTGATTGGGCAGGTGTTTGTTATCTAACACCTGATGCACCATTATCAGCAGGCACCGGACTTTTCCGATTGAAGGAAAACGGATTAAGAGCTTGGAGATATGCTGATCACACCGACGAGGAAAACAAAAATGGATTGCATAACAAGTACTCTCAGGATTATACCAAATGGGAAATGGTAGATCGTATTGGGAATGTTTATAATAGACTTATCCTATACCGTGGAGATTTATTTCACGTTTCCTTGGATTATTTTGGTACTGATAAGTATGATGGTAGATTATTTCAAACTTTCTTTTTCAACACTGAACACTAATGATAACAAAAAAACCTAGCGCAATCATCTATGGTTGGGACAGAATAGGAACATTTACACTTCAATCTGACATTTACTTTGAAGAGAATCTTTATGATTCGGTGGTTGTGTACTCACTTCCATATACAGGAGATGTAATGGCAGATTATTCCCTACATCAGACTGATGTTATAATAGGATATGGAATAAACATTTCAATACCTAATGATCAACTACTAGAAAGATATTATAGTTACACAGAAAAATACGGAGACAATATAGTTGCCAATGATATTGTTTGCCAATCAATTTTTAGAAACTGCTCTAATATTCACCCCAGATTTTCTGTATTTACCCCGACATATAAAACGGGAGAAAGAATTCTAAGAACATACGAAGGTCTAAAGAACCAAACATTTGGTAATTGGGAGTGGGTGGTATTAGATGATTCTCCCGATGATGAAACATGGAACACCATACAAGATATTGCGAAGAATGATTTTAGGGTTAAGCCACATAAGATCCTTCCAGTAACAGGTGGTAATGTTGGTCTTGCTAAAAATAGAGCAGCAATGTTATGCGATGGTGATTGGTTAGTCGAATTAGATCATGATGATTATTTAATGCCTGATTGTTTACTAGAATGCCATAATGCTTCCAACAAATTTAAAGATGGAGGATTTATTTATAGCGACTGCTGTGAACTTTACGAAGATGGTAAATTCAGAAGCTATAGTGATAATTGGTCAGGTGATTACTATGCCAAACCTGGTAATAGATTTTGTTTTGGATACGCAGGTCATAGTATGGTTAATATAGACGGAAAGGATTATTTACAGCATCATTACCCATCGATTAATCCATTAACTATCCGATTTAATATCAGTATGCCTAACCATGTGAGAATGTGGAGAAAGGATATTTACAGATCAATTAGCGGGCATAATAAAAAAATGCCAGTGGCTGATGATCTAGAATTAATCATCAGAACATTCTTAGCTACTAAAATGATCCATGTTAAAAAAATGTTATATCTTCAATACAACAATGGAAACAGTACTGTTGATAACAATGCAATTGATATTAACAGAAGAGCAAGATTAATCAAGGATTATTATGACAAGCACATTCATAAGAGAATCCAGCAATTAGGAAAGGTTGATTGGAATTGGAACGAAGAAACACAATGTTCTCTTAAAACTATAAGAGCTGGAGCTTCCCCTAGATTTTATGAAGAGGAGCAAGCCATGAATTATTCATACGAGTAAAATAAGAATTGTAATAAAATGGATAGACCAACTATTGTTTTTGCTTCAATGTGCAAGAACGAACAACACTGTATTAAGAATACCTTAGAATCAGTTTATAGATTTATAGACTATTGGGTAATTTGCGACACCGGTTCAACCGACGAGACCTGTAATATTATTAGGGATTTCTTTGAAGAGAAGGGAATACCAGGAGAATTATTTGTAGACGAATGGGAGGGATTTGATAAGAATAAAACCCTTATGATGGAAAGGGCGTACGGTAAAGGAGATTATATCATGCATTTAGATGCTGACGATCTTTTAGTAGGAGATTTAGTATTTCCAACCGATGATGCTGGATGGGATTGCTATTATGCCCCGGTTAAAAGGGGAGGATCAGAATGGAAGGCATTGATATTTTTTAATGGTAGACAACATTGGAAATTCTGCGGTGTAGCCCATACTATTATTAAATCTCTAGAAAAACCTAATGGATATAACACTGGAGATCTTAGTAAATATGGATTCTATATTTCAGGAGAAGGAATTGGATCTAGAAGTTTTGATCCTAAAAAATATTTTTATGATGCAGAGAAGCTTCAGAAACAATTCTTTGATACCCTAGATGAAGATCCTGATGGTTTAAATTATAGATCAGTTTTCTATACTGCTCAAAGCTATATGGATTCTGGAATGAATGACGAAGCTATTAAATGGAACAGATTGTATCTTAAACTAAAAGATACGTGGATAGAAGAAAGATTTGAAGCCCAAATGAGAATTTCAAAATTATACATGCTAGTTGGTAAGCCAATTGAAAGTATAATTTCGGAAATGCAAAAAGCAATCGATATGTTTCCTGATAGAGCTGAACCATATTATTACTTAGGTGTTCATCTAAATTGGCTTGGAAATTTCGCTAAAGGATATGAGTACTTAAAAGAAGCTCAGAAGAAAGATTTAATAGCAGTGAAGAGCAAGTACATTCTTTTCGTTAAAGAAAATTGTTATGGCAAATTCATCAATGATGAACTTTCAGTTTCTTGCTATTGGACAGAAAGATACCAAGAAGGAATAGATTTAATAAATGAAATAATAGAAGATCCTGCATTCGAATGGTCCAAAGATAGAATCTCTAATAATTTAAAATTATGTAAAGCAAAACTCGAAATTCAATAATGAGAGAAACTGATGTACTAATAATCGGGGGAGGAATTACTGGTTTATCCCTAGGATCTTTTCTTGGAGATAAAGATTATCTTATTTTAGAAAAGGATACAACACCAGGGGGATATTGTAAAACAACAATTCGTGGAAAATACGTCTGGGATTACTCCGGACATTTTTTCCATTTCAAAAATCCAGAGATTAAAGAATATGTCACTAAGAATATTAAATGTAATATTCTAGAAGTTAAGAAAATATCCCATATTTATTACGGGGGTAAAATGATAGACTTCCCCTTTCAGAACAATATACATCAATTAGAGAAAGAAGAATTCGTAGAATGTCTGACAGATCTTTATCATGCAGGGAATTCTAATAGCGATAATTTTAAAGAATATGTTATTGCTAATCTAGGCAAAGCAATTTGTGATAAGTTTGTTATTCCATATAATGAAAAATTATATGCATGTGATCTTAATGAGTTAGACCATGATTCGATGGGAAGATTCTTTCCAAAAGGTGTTAAATTCGGGGATCTTTTAGATTCTTTTAAATCATCTGACGATAAAGATTCATATAATAGCAATTTCATATATCCCGAATTAGGCAGTTATGAATTTGTTAAATCAATTCTTCAAAGAATTCCAGAAGAGAAGCTTTTGATGGAAACGAGAATAACCTCGCTAGATCTTAGCAACAAGATTGCATACACTAATAATGGCCAAATTAAATTTCAGAGATTGGTTAGTACCCTTCCTTTTAATTCCTTGCTGGAAATAACGAACACCCCAGCTAAATCATTATCTTCTAATAAGGTTGCAGTTTTCAATCTTGGATTCGATAAAGGAACTCCCATTAAATCTCATTGGGTATATTTTCCGGGGAATGAGATATTCTACAGAGTTGGATTTTATAATAACATATTAGGTTCAAAACAAATGAGTCTATATGTAGAGATAGGACTTAAGAGCAATCAAGAACTCCCTCCCGAGCATGCTTTATTGAATGCAGTTATACAAGATCTAAAAAACTCAGGGATCATAGAAGATCAAATTCTAATAGATCATCAATTTCTTGTAATGAACCCAGCTTATGTTCATATAACAAAAGATTCTAAAAGAATCTATGACGATTGGTGCTTAACCCATAATCAGGATAACATATATTCAATTGGAAGATATGGGTCCTGGACATATTGCTCAATCGAGGATAATGTGATCCAAGCTCAAGAAATTTCTAAAAAACTTCTTTAAATTCCTTTTTATTTTGAAAATTATCGGAATATCAATCTATAATTGATATGAAGAAAAAGCTGCTTTATATAGCTCCCCACTTATCTACCGGCGGACTACCTCAATATCTTTGCAAAAAGATAGAATTAATTAAGGAGGATTATAACGTATATGTTATTGAATGGGATAATCATACTGGTGGTAGATTAGTGGTGCAAAGAAACAAAATAGTTGATCTGATACCTTCCGAAAAATTCTTTACCCTAGGAGAAGATAAGAACGAAATTCTAGGAATCATAGATCTAATAAAGCCAGATTATATTCATCTTGAGGAAATGCCTGAGTATTTCATGGACTATGAGATAGCCAAAAAAGTTTATAAGACTGATAGAAAATATAAAATATTCGAAACATCCCACGATTCAAGTTTTAATCCGGACAGCAAAAGATTTTTTCCTGATAAGATGCTGCTAGTAAGTAACTATCAGATAGACATGTTAAGCTCTTTGGATGTTCCAAAGGTTCTTGTTGAATACCCTATAGAATATAAAGAAAGACCTTCTAGAGAAGATGCATTAGCAGCTTTAGGAATGGACCCCGAGTACAAGCACGTTATTAATGTGGGATTATTTACGCCTAGAAAGAATCAAGCTGAGATATTTGCATATTCCAAGGAGCTATCTGAATATAAAATCAAATTTCATTTCATAGGAAATCAAGCTGACAATTTTAACTACTACTGGGAACCCTTAATGAAAGACAAACCAGAAAACTGTGTTGTCTGGGGAGAAAGAAGCGATGTCCATAAATTTTACGAAGCAGCTGATCTTTTTCTGTTTACATCAAGAGGATTTAGTACAGACAAAGAAACATCTCCTTTAGTAATTAGAGAATCAATAGGATACGGAGTTCCTTCTTTGATATACAATCTTAGCGTATATCAAAACATGTATGATAAGTATGACAATATTAAATACCTTTCTTCTGAAGGAGGAAACGAAAAAAGAATATTAGATTCCTTAGGAATTAAAGAAATAGAGCAAGAAGAAATAAAAGAAGAAATGAATCAAGAAGACCAATCCAAAAAAATAGTAATCATAGACATCTATGCTGTGACTGATGATAAAAGAGATCTGGTAAGAAAGTGTATTAAGAGTGTAAAGAAACTTGGACGTAAAATAATGGCAGTTTCACATTGCTCATTACCCCAGGACATTGTTGACAGTTTAGATTATCACATTTTTGATGCCGACAATCAATTTAATAATAATCAAGTTTATTCTTTCAGAGATAAGGGATATGTAAAAATCAATAACAACATAACAAGATCTCATGAATTCCCTATTATCAGATCAATGAGATTGGCTTTAGCAGCTGCAAAAAATCTTGGGTTTGAATCTTTCATTCTAACAGAATTTGATCATGAATATTCTGATAATGGCATTTCACAAATTATTGATTTAGAAAATAGAATGATTACTGAGGAAAAGAATATAGTTATGTTCTATCCTAAAGATGCGGTGTTTGGTGATGAAGTTGGTAAATATTACGATACTTGTTTTTTCATAAGTAAGATTGATTATTTTATCGAAAAATTTGAGAGCTATTTTCCTCAGACACTGGAAGAGTATAATTCAAATTTTGCTACAAGATTTCCAAATTGTCTAGAGCATTTTTTCTACGAATTATTCTCTAATCAAGATCCTTTACTTGTAGAGGATTATGTTAAATCATATTTTTCAGATAGCAAAATAAACATATCATCATACAGAGATACTGATTTTAATATACTAGGGGACGAGAATAAAGATTTTTATCTTGTTATATCTAATAACAATCTAATCGATTATGAATATGAAATTTATCAGAATAAAAAAATGATAGATTCATATTATTTAAATTCTGATTTTAAATTAACTCATTTATCGGAATTTGGATTAGTCACTGTAAAGGTTTATAAAGATGGAGTATTAGATGAAATTAGGGAGCTTGAATATTCTTCAGATCTTATTGAAAAATATCTATCAAGTGGATTAATAGAAATAAGGGATAAAGAACAACTAATAAAAAATAACAAAGAAATGAAATTAGAAGATCTAGGATTAAAAATGACAGTACCTATAGAAGACACCTATGAAAAGGAAGAGAATAAAATATTCTTCTCGTATAAAGAAACAACAACACAAGACTATAAAGTTTCTGTGAAAGATTTAGATTCAAAAGCGTGTATCTTTTCAACCACTTTAACTGCAAACGGAGCTGGAATGCAATGGTGGATGATGCCTTTACCTAAGATTGTAATTGACTTTTATAACAATCCAAGATTTGGTGGATTTCTTATAGAATTCAGAGACACAGATGGTAATCTTTTAGAATCTAGGGAAAGAAGAATTAAAGAGATTCCATTCCAAAAACCAGTGATAGATATTTCTAACACTGAGCCAGTATTTATGAACTATGAAGAATTCTTCATTGACAAGGTTTATGATGATTTAGATTTAGACAATTGTAAAACTGTTTTAGATATTGGAGCTAATGTTGGGCTTTGGACAAAATACATTCTCAATAGAAATGCAAAAAATGTTTTTTGTTTTGAACCTAATAAGAAAGCATTGGATCATTTAAAATACGGATTAAGAAATGATAAAAATGCTACTGTGATAGAGAAAGCAGTTTATAAAGAGAATGCAACTCTTAAATTTTATATAAACGAAGAAAATAGCTTAACATCATCAGTTCTTCCTGAATCTGGGCATTCCCCTTCATACGATGTCGAAGCTATTTCTTTAGAAAGTGCAATTAATTTAACAGGAGAAGATAGGATAGATTTAGTAAAGATCGACATAGAAGGAGCAGAATTTGACATCATAGAAAATCTTCCTCAGAGGGTTTTTGATCGCATAGATTCATTCTTAATAGAATATCACGATTTCTATTTCAATGAAGGGATGGCAAAGGTAGATGCATTAGAAAAACAATTAGAAACTGCCGGGTACACAATTCACAGATCTACTATATCTAAAGTAAAATATGTTTTTGCATCTAGAATTAAAAAGAATTATTGGATTAATAGAAATGGTCTTTTAGAGATTAATAATCTGCATGACTTTAGTAAGACATTTAGCTGGGACGAATTTAACAGAGGAAATCAGACTGGATACAATCACATGTTCAATGAACTTCATTTTTCTAAAGATGAATATACCGATGGATGTAACTATGAAAGATTTGATTGTAAGATTGAAAGAGGAGATATAGTATTAGACGTTGGAGCAAATATAGGAATGTTTGCTAACGTTGCATATCATAAAGGTGCTGATCAAATTTTCTGCTTTGAACCTTCTGATATAGCTTTCTCTTGTCTAGATAGAAATAAACCATTTAAGACTAAAACATTTAAAGCAGCTATTTCTAATTATGTTGGATTAACAAAGATAGCCTTACCTTCTCAGGATGATACTATGGGTGCTTCTGTTAATTCAAATTCAGAATTTAGCAACTATGTTCCTGTTACCACTATAGATTCTTTATTTGAAGCTAAAGTATTTGACCGAATAGATTTCTTAAAGATTGATTGTGAAGGTTCAGAAAAATCTGTTATAGAAGGAATCTCTGATCAAAATTTATCTAAGGTTAAGAAGATAGCAATGGAATTTCATCTATCTCATTTGACAGAGACTGATTCACAGGAAATTGTAGGGAGATTAACAGCCAATGGATTTAGATCTTTCCAATTATTTCTAGGAGATGGATCATTAAGAATTTATAACTTTTGGAAATAATATAGAATGAATTTTGTATTTTATTCGGATAGCAAATATGAATACCAGGTAAAGAATTTTTTAAAGTCTATACCCTATGGTGGAATGTCAGGTTCAAATTTTTACTATTATACAATAGGGTTTGAATCTAGTATATCCTATCCTGGATTAAATTTAATACCGTGGGAAAAATCAAAAACATTAGAAAGGTTTGAATTTTATAAACCTGTTATATGTTTAGATTCTTTAAATAGAACAGGTGGAAATTTTATTTTTATTGATACTGATATTATTCTTTCCAGAAGATTTAAAAACGTTCCATTTAACTTCATGCCAGAATATCCAATATTCTGTAGAGGACCTATAGATTACCCAAATACATTTTGGGCAGACTCTGAGGGTAAAACAGTTTTTAATGAAACCAAATTTATGAATTATCTTGGGGTCAAAGAAAGAACCATGAATTATATTATGTCTTGTTTTTTCACCTATAATAATTTATGCTCTGATTTTTTAGAAGAATGGGAATCTGTTTGTCAGAATAGATATCTTCAGAAGAATCAACAATCATATTTTCCATTCACTGATGAGACTATTGCCAATGTTTTACTTTGGAAAAGAAATGCAGTATTAAATTATGATAGAGGATTTGTTAACACACATAAATTTAGCACATTTAAATTGTGTGAAGATAATGATGATATAAAAGATGTTATGATAGATGATAATATGTACGAGCAGTGCAAGGATTCTTCTAGAGTGTATTTTTATCATGGAACAAAAGACGAGGTAGAGAATAGTAAAATATTAAATTACATCAATGAGAATAGTTAACGTCACGCCAGGTCTAATACCTATTCCGCCAAACGGATGGGGAGCAGTAGAAAAGATTATTTGGGAGATACACCAAAATCTTCTAAAACTCGGACACGATTCTCAAATACTTTATACTAATGAAATCAGAAAAGATGAATGGGATGTTGTTCATGTACACGTTGCTAATCTAGCTTTGATGCTTGCAGAAAAAGGAATACCGTACATCTTCTCTTTTCATGATCATCATGCACATCTATATGGAAAAGATTCCCATGTATTTAAACAGAATCTTGAAGCAATAGAGAAATCATTAGTTACTCTAGTTCCTGCTAAATTTCTTGTTGATTATTTTGATCGCCCTAACGTTATCTATTTTAGTCACGGGGTGAATACAGATGTCTTTATTAAAAATGATATAGATACAGAACCACCAGTCTCTCATAGACTTTTATGTGTAGCAAATAACGGATGGGCAGGAGATCCTTCTGCAGATAGGAAAGGATTTTCTTATGCTATAGAAGCTGCTAAACGTTTAGATCTTCCTATCACAATTGCTGGTCCAGAAAATAATAAAAAATACTTTGAATCTAATCCTCCAGACTATTCAAGACTGGATATAATTTATAATCTCTCGGAGGAAGAACTTATTAAATGCTACAGAGATCATACCATTTTTCTACATCCTTCAATCTTAGAGGCAGGGCATCCTAATCTAACTTTATTGGAGGCTATGTCATGCGGTCTTCCCATAGTCGGAACATACGAAGAGAATAACGATCTTCCTGGTCTTTTTAGATCAGAGAGAGATTTTAAACAAATAACAAAAGGAATTCAGGATGTTATTAATAATTATAAACAATTTAGAGACACTGCATTGAAAACAGCAGAAAATCTTTCTTGGAAAAACCGAATCATTGACCTTGTTAATGTCTATAAAAAATACACAGATAGAAACATGAGAGAAATTTTAATAGATGCATATGAAAACTCAGTCATAAGACCAGTTGATGCTAAGAGACCTAAGAATGAATTAAGATATAATTTTGTTGGGGAACCTTTCGTAGAAGTTAAAGGATCTATTAATAATAAGTACGATGTTGAATTTATCGACATGAAAAACGATAAAGTAATTCACAAATCTGAGATTTCTAATAATATGTGGGTTAAGTGTGGTAGAAAATATTGCACGGATTGGAAAATAACAGTCAAGCCTTTAAATCCTTCCCTAGAAGAAGATTATGAAATTATTCGTTTTAATCCTAAGGGCCACAGGGTTTATATCTCTTTAGATTCTAAATCACTTGGCGATACATTGGCTTGGTTTCCGATGGTCGAAGAATTTAGAAAAAAATGGGATTGTAAAGTTATATGCTCAACCTTTAAAAATGATTTTTTTAAGAATACGTATCCTGAAATAGAATTTGTAAATCCCGGAACTAATGTTGATGGATTATATGCGATGTTTAATATTGGTTGGTATTATTTTGAGAACGGTGAAATTGATTATGCAAAAATCCCCAATAATTTTAGAATGATGCCTTTACAGAAAACAGCATCAGACACACTGGGATTAGAATACAAAGAAGTTTTACCTATACTTGATAAATCAAAAATAAAAAGACAGATAGAAGGAAAATATGTTTGTATAGCACCTCACGCTTCGGCCTTAGCAAAATACTGGAATAGACCAGGAGGGTGGCAATCGATTATTGATCATTTAAACGAAAAAGGCTACAAAGTTGTTTACATCAGTCAAGAACCTCTTGGAGATCATTGGCACGATTCTAAACTAGGAGGCACACTTAAAAATATTATTGATAAATCTGGTGACCTACCTCTAGAGGATAGATTCGCAGATCTTTGCCATGCTGAATATTTTATAGGAGTAGGTAGCGGTCTAAGTTGGTTAGCATGGGCATCTGGAGTTAGAACCATGATGATATCAGGATTTAGCAGGCCATTTACGGAGTTTACAACTAATTGCGATAGAATATTTAATTCAGATCCTGAGATTTGTAACGGGTGTTTTAACACCCATAAATTAGATCCGGGAGATTGGAGATGGTGTCCAGTTCATAAAGGAACAGATAGACATTTTGAATGCACCAAAACAATTACAGAATCGCAAATTATTGGGGTTCTCGATCAGCGCCTTTAAATTTTCACGATTTAATGGCACTAAATATATAATTTCCCAACCCCCACAAAAATAAAAGAAGAAATATGGAAGTAATCAAAAGAAACGGTGAAAAGAGCAAATTGGACGCAGAGAAAATCAATAAAGTTTTGATCTGGGCTACGGAAAATATCTCAGGAGTAAGCGCATCGGATGTGGCTATGAATGCACACATACAATTTTATCAAGGAATAAAAACAACTGAAATACATAATGTTTTAATTCAATCCGCTGTAGATTTGATTTCGGAGAAAAATCCTAACTACCAATATGTTGCAGCTAATCTTTTAAATTATCTTTTAAGAAAAGAAGCCTTAGAGGTAAATGGAGAAAATCTTCCACCTTTATTTGATATCGTTAACAGAAATGTAAATCTTGGATTTTACGATCAAATAATTCTTGATAAGTATACAGAATCAGAATTTGGCGAATTGAATCTCTATATGAGACATAATAGAGATTATGAATTTACATATGCTGGAATTCAACAGCTAATTGATAAGTATTTAGTTAAAGATAGAACAACCGGTAAATCATACGAGACACCTCAGTACGCTTTTATGTTAATTGCAATGACTGTCTTTATGGATCACGATCCTAGCGAAAAATTATTCCATATAAAAGAATTATATGATTTAATTTCTCTTAAAAAGATTTCATTACCTACACCGGTGATGGCAGGAATTAGAACTCCGAATCGTCAGTACAGTTCTTGTACATTGATTGAAATAGGTGATTCATTAAAATCTATTTTTCATGGTGACGTTGCAATCGGAGAGTATGTTGCAAGAAGAGCGGGTATCGGTATCAATGCAGGATCTATTAGAGCTCAAGGATCTAAAGTTAGAAGTGGTGAAGTTGTTCACACCGGGGTAATTCCTTTCTTTAGAAAATTCCAATCAACGTTACATTCATGTTCGCAAGGAGGAATTAGAAAAGGATCTGCTACATTATATTTTCCTTGGTGGCACAAGGAGATTGAAGATGTATTAGTTCTTAAGAACAATAAAGGAACTGATGATAATCGTGTACGTCATATTGACTATGCTATTCAGTTTGATAAAATGTTTTATAAAAGATTTATTGAGAATGGAGAAATATCTCTCTTCAGTCCTAATGATGTTCCTGGATTATATGAGGCATTTGGATATAATGATCAATTTGAAGAACTTTATGTTAAGTACGAAAAGAATAAAAAGATAGTTCGCAAGACAATCAAGGCAAGAGATTTAATGAACACGTTTGCTCAGGAGAGAATTGGAACCGGAAGAATGTATGTTCATAATATTGACAATACGAATACAAATACTCCATTCAAGGATAAAATAAGAATGAGTAATCTTTGTGTTGAAATTGACTTACCAACAAATCCTATTAATCACATTGATAACGGAGATGACACACCGGACGAAATTGCTCTTTGTGTGCTAGCAGCTCACAATCTTGGAACGATCAAAAACAACGAAGAACTTTATAAATGTTCAGAGTATATTGTACGCATTTTAGATTTCGTTGTGGAATTCCAGGACTATCCAGTTGCAGCAGCATTGAAGATGAAGAAGCGTAGATCCCTTGGAGTTGGTGTTACCAACTTTGCATATTGGTTAGCTAAGAATGATTTAAAATATTCTGATAACTCAGCTTTAGAAAAGGTTGATGAATTATTTGAGAATATCCAATATTCTTTATTGAAAGCATCTAATAAATTGGCTAAAGAAAAAGGAGCATGCGAATGGTTTGATAAAACAACTTACTCCGATGGTATTATGCCAATTGATCGTTACAATAAAAACGTAGACGAATTAGTTAAAAGACCTTACTCTTGCGATTGGGATTCATTAAGACAAGAGATAGTTACACATGGTTTAAGAAACTCTGTATTAACCGCAATCATGCCAGCAGAAAGTTCTGCTGTTGTTCAGAATGCAACAAATGGTATTGAGCCAGTTAGATCTTTAGTTACATTGAAAAAATCTAAATCTGGTTTGATTAAGCAAGTTGTCCCTGAAATTGCTAAGCTTAAGAACAAATACGAATTAGCTTATGACATGCCAGACAATAAGGGGTATACAAACATTTGCGCAGTGATCCAAAAATGGATAGATCAATCTCTTTCTGCAAATCATTATTACCAATATAGTATAGAAGGTATTTCATTATCCGGCGTGATTAAAGACATTCTACACGCATATAAATATGGTATGAAGACCCTTTATTATGCAAATACTGACGATAAAAAATCAGACAATATCGAAACAATGGGAGCTTCCGATGCTATGGAAGTAGGATGCGAAGGTGGAGCATGTGCTATATAGTAATTTAATAATACATAAAACAATAGGAATCAATCAGTATGAAAAATATAATCAATTTAAGAGAAGTAGATTACACTAAGGAACCTTTATTTTTCGGGGCAGAACTCTCAATTCAACGCTACGATAAATTTAGGTACGAGAAAATTTTCAATATGTTTAAACAGCACATCTCTTACTTCTGGAGACCTGAAGAGGTTAACTTAAGTAAGGATCGCGCAGACTTCAATTCATTATCGGATCATGAGAAGTTTATTTTTAGTAAAAATCTTGGATATCAGATTTTACTAGACTCCGTACAGTCTAGAGGAATTTCCCATTTATTAGAAGATTGCTCTAATCCGGAGTCAGAGCTTTTCGCTAAGACGTGGGAATTCTTCGAGACCCTTCATTCCTATTCGTACACTTATATTACTAAAAACATATATTCTAATCCAAGTGAACTTTTAGATACCATTTTAAAAGATGATGAGATCTTAAAAAGAACAACATCGGTCACTAAATATTACGATGATCTTATTGATCATATTCCTAACGAGACAATAGATGATAAGAAAAAGAAATTATATCTTACGCTTGTATCAATCAACATTCTTGAAGGTATCAGATTCTATGTTTCTTTTGCATGCTCTTATTGTTTTGCTCAGAATAAAAAAATGGAAGGAAATGCTAAGATAATTTCTTTTATTAATAGAGATGAAAATTTACACATGGGTTTCACAACTCAGGTTTTAAAATATCTAGCAGATGACCCATCTGAAGGATTTCAGCATATAGTAAAAGAATGCGAACCGTTAGTTATTAAGATGTACAAAGATGCAGCGAACGAAGAAATGGAGTGGGCAAAGTATCTTTTTAAAGACGGAGCTATGATCGGATTGAATGCTGAGATCTTAGTTCAGTACATGAAATGGCTAACAAATAATAGACTGAAAGCTATTAGATTAAATCCTATTTTTGATAAAGCTGTTAATCCTATTAATTGGATCACAAATTGGACAGAGAGTAAATCGATCCAGGAAGCTCCACAGGAGACTGAAAAGGAATCTTATGTTGTTGGATCATTCCAACAATTGGAAGACAATGAAAGCTTTGATGAATTTTCAATTTAAAAAACACTACAAACATAATGGCTAAAAAGAAAAAGATTGAGAAGATTAAGAGATCTAGCATATGCCTAGTGATGATCGTTAAAAACGAATCAGGGGTAATTAAAAGATGTATAGACTCTGTTAAAGACTATATTGATTATTGGGTAATTTGCGATACAGGTTCCACTGATGATACCAAAGATATTATCAAACAGACCATGGAAGAGTATGGAATTCCTGGTGAGATCCACGATAGCGAATGGGTAGATTACGGAACTAATAGAACTGAAAGTCTTCAACTTTCTTACGGCAAATGTGATTATAGATTAATCATAGATGCTGATGACACTTTAGATGTTTCTAAGCCAGATGAATTATTTACCGATTTAGATGCTGATCATTATAAAATCCGAATCAAACTTGGAGAGATAGCATATTTTAGAACACAACTTATTAGATCAAATCAAGACTGGAAATATGTAGGAGTTCTTCATGAATACCTGGAAGGTCCAAAAGATATTGAATTGACAGAAGGATTTATAGAAGAGGCAGAAATGAATGCTGCAGTTAGTGGTGATACTAGAGACATCAAAGGAGAATCTAAATATCATAACGATGCTTTAATTTTTGAAAAAGAATTAATAACTAAACCGGATCTTGAGCCTGGTTTAAAATCTAGATATCAATTTTATCTTGCTCAGAGTTACAGAGATGCTCAAATGTACGATCGATCTATAGAAGCCTATGAGAAAAGAGCAGAAATGGGCGGATGGCACGAAGAGGTTTACATTTCTCTTTATATGATAGCAAAAATGAAGTATGCTTTAAAACAACCTGATGAGCAGATTGTCGGAGCTTTTCTTAAAGCTTGGGAATATCGACCTATTAGATTGGAAGCTGCATACTCTTTAATCCGTGTTTTAATCACCCAGAAAAGATACTTCTTTGCCTTTACCATAGCGACTATGTGCATGAAGATGCAACCGTGCGATGATATACTTTTTGTTGAAAGTGATATATGGACTTGGAAAATGACTGACGAATACTCGGTTTTAGCATATTTTACTGGTAATATTAAAGAAGCTTATTTAGCATGCAATTCTATAAGGAACCTACCGGAGTTTGAAACGTTTGCAGAAACAGAGCAGAAAAGGATCATTAAGAATCTAGAAACATTTGAGAAGATCTTCTATGAACAATACCCTGATAAAAAGAAACCAGTAGAGGTCGAAGAAATACAGCTATAGCCGATGCTGTTTGGATATATAAATCAATCAAAGATTTATATGAAGAAATATTCAGAATTTATAACTGCTATTAACGAATCAAGCGGTAAGAACTATATCGACGTTTTTGACGAAGATAAGCCATTCGGAGAACCAGTAGATAAGGTCCATAAGAATGATCTAATGACCGAATTGGAAGAATTATTACTTGGTAAAGAAAATGGATATGTTTCTAGAGTAACAGTCTTTGCTGATGTCCCAGAGCAAGGTTCTAGAAGACCTTCTTATTTGGCTGACGTTTTACCGCCTATTAAAAGACAAAGAACCCCAGACCCGATAGACAGACCAGCAGATGATGAACCAGATGATGTTAACGTTTTTGTCGATGTTGAATTTGAAGTTGTTAGCTTAGATAAGGAGAACAATAAAATTGTTGCTATGCCTTATTCCTTAAGAAGAAAGGGGATTACAACACCTCTAGACCCTAGAGACGTTCTTGAAATATCTTTCAAAAAGAATAGATCCAAAGGTGGCGCTTAAAAAATATACACAATTTATAGATCCCCAATTAATAGAAATATCGATTGGGGATCATCTTTTTGATATGGAGGTGTGTGCCGACCATTCGATTGGGCTTTCTCAAAGAAAGAAAATGAACTGCGAAGGAATGATCTTTATCCTTGATGAGGTAAGAGACGCTCAATTCCATATGAAAGATTGCTATTTCCCGTTGGACATCATATTCTGTAAAGATGGTGCAATTAAAAAGATATCAGAAAATTGTCCTCCGTGTAATTCTGATGTGTGTGAAAAATATTCTTGCGAAGAGGTTGATCTAGTTATAGAGCTTCCTGCAGGAACATGTTCGAAGTTAAATATTGTAGAAGGCGGATCCTGCCAAGTAATCTAATTTTAAGGAAACATTAAACACTAATATTCATATAATATTCATATTGGAAAAAGTAGAAATTCTATTTCCTTTTAGATATATAATGGAAAAAATACAATGAAGCTATTAACACTTTCCCAGGAATATAACAATAGATTAGAAAATTGCATCTATGATATTACTTGGCATATGGACACAATCAAAACATATGCTGCTCAATGTGCATCAGCTACCGAATTAGGTGTTGCTAATGTTTGTGCAACCTATGCATTCATAATGGCAGGAACACCGAAAGTTACTAGCTATGATGCTTTACCGATTGAGCCTAGCGAAGTTGATAGAGCTGAATTAACAGAATTAGCTGCTAGCAATGGTGTATTATTCTCTTTCATTGAGGAAGATCCTAAAACTGTTACTATAGATCAGACCGATTTATTATTCGTTCATGACCCTAGAACTTCATCAGATTTAGACCAAGAATTAGCTTTACATGGTAACAAAGCATCTAAATTTATTATGATTCCTATTTTTGATGTCGATAGAGAAGCGTTCTTACAATCCATTAATAATTTTGTGGAAGCAAATCCTTCTTGGAGTATAGCAGAAAATATCACAGGATGGTGTGATTTGATTGTCTTATCTAAGTAAGCTTAAAACTTATAAACGAAACCCTTATCTCTTTTGTAGCTAAAAGTGATGAGGGTTTTTTATTTTCCCCCTTATAGATTATGAGCAAAGCTGTAAATAAAGAGATAGTAGTACTATCAGAGAAAGAGCACATTAGAGCAAGACCCACAGTTTATGTGGGATCGGTTAAACCCACTGACGAGAAAATTCCGATTGTAAGAAATGGAAGAATATTTATAGATCCAAAATCTATTTCTGTTGGATTGTATAAATTATTCGATGAGGTGATTAGCAACTCAATTGACGAGGCTAAGAGGATGAAGGGCAAAATGAAGACAATTATTATCAAAGTGGATTCTAAGAGAAACGCTATTTCTGTTAGGGATACTGGTAATGGATTTCACAAGGGAGCATCTAAACATAAAATATCAAAACTTTCAAATATTGAAACTGCAGTATCTCAATTGAGAGCTGGATCTAATTTTAATAATGATGAGATAGAAGAATCTCTTGTAGGTACTAATGGTATGGGAGTAAGTCTTGTTAATGTACTCTCTAAGATGTTCAAGATTGTTACTGTTAATGAGTCACATCATTACGAACAAGTTTGGAATGACTATGAAAGAACTGACCCTAAAGTTAAACCTAATGATGGATCATTACAAAAAGGAACAGAAATAACATTCGAACCATTGAGTGAAATATTTGGACGTACTAAATGGGATCAGGACATTCTATCAACTGATATAGCTTTTAAGAAGAGGTTGATCAAAAAAGATCCTATAATTAAAAACCTAGATCTTGAATTCTATTGGGATGATCAGAAGATAGATCTTGAGATTGATTTCTTTCCGAAGGAATCTTTCTCTATAGAAACTCCAATAGGTGAAGTTATTATTTGGGAAAAATTTGACGGAGGTGGACAAGTTAGTTTTGTTAACTCTGCAATGTGTTCTGGCATTCATCAAAGAATTATAAATGAGCACATTAATGCTAAATTGGATGACACTCT
>Ga0114974_10001466_pt1 | contig 18619 bp, 10 predicted proteins | sample S_130206_EF_Meta_FD_87318 | JGI IMG/M metagenome (GOLD analysis project Ga0114974, IMG submission 87318) | Freshwater microbial communities from Lake Simoncouche, Canada to study carbon cycling - S_130206_EF_MetaG | ecosystem: Environmental > Aquatic > Freshwater > Lake | place: Lake... | reverse complement strand
TGGCCCCCGAGGTGCTGAAGTTCTTTGACAAGAAAAATGAGCGCCAGCATGAGCTTGCTATGTTTGCCCGTCAGTGTGAACTAGAAACGCTCCGTGGTCAGCAGAAGTTGGCTGAGATAGGCGCACAGCGGGAGGCCGCTATTGACGTAGGTGTGATGGATGCGTTTAACAACGCTATTGTCCAACAGGCAGAGATGGTCAAAGCCGCAGGCGGTTGGGTAGCGAGTCTGTCAGCTTCTGTGCGTCCAGTGGTAACTTACTGGGTATTATTTGTATGGTCATTTATTCACGTATGGTTTGCATGGAACGCATGGCTTGCCGGAGCGCCAGCCGTAGAAGTGTTTAAGACCATGATGACACCTGACTTCTCAGCCTTGTTATCTGGGACTATTAACTATTGGTTCCTTGATAGAACTCTGAAACAACGTGGCATATGAACTTAGAACTAGCCGCAGAACTGTGCAGGCGGTATGAGGGCTACCGCGCCAAGCCGTATTTATGTCCGGCTGGCGTAGCCACGATTGGCTATGGATCTACCTACTACGCAGACAAACGCAAGGTAACTTTAGAAGACCCACCGATGGATGAACCCACGGCACGGGCGCTTTTGATGATTGAGCTTGAGCATACATATCTACCCGGAGTCCTGCGTAACTGCCCCGGCCTGATTACTGACGAGCGTAAGTGCAATGCTATTGTAGATTTTTGTTATAACTTAGGCACTGGACGCTTGCAGACTTCCACGTTAAAGAGGAAAATCAACGCCAATGATTGGGAAGGGGCAAAAGAACAACTAATGCTCTGGACTAAGGGTGGCGGCAAAGTTTTGCCGGGGCTGTTAAAACGACGCACGGCTGAGTGCGCTTTACTGGATTGACCGATGCCATTACAAAAAGTTCTGTTTAAGCCGGGCGTCAACCGTGAAAATACTCGATACACCAACGAGGGCGGTTGGTATCAGTCCGACAAAGTTCGTTTCCGCCAAGGTACACCAGAGAAGATTGGTGGCTGGTCGCGTCTGTCTTCGGGTACGTTTCTAGGTGTATGCCGTTCCTTGTGGAATTGGATCACGCTTGCCAACTTTAACTTGCTGGGTGTCGGTACTAACCTTAAGTTTTATCTTGAACTGGGTGGGGTATATAACGACATTACGCCTATTCGTGCAGCAGCCGTTTTAAATAACCCGTTTAAAACCACAATTAATTCAACGACTGTTGTAGTTACCGCCACTGCTCATGGCGCAGTGAATGGGGATTACGTAACTTTTAGCAATGTAGCTACTGTTGGTGGGTTAGATTTAAATAACGAATACGCTATAACTTACGTAGACGCTAATACATATAACATTACAGCATCTGCGCAAGCCTCCTCAACTGTACCCGCAGGTGGCGGAACAACAGTCCAAGCCGTCTACGAAATTAACGTTGGCTTGCCTTATGAAATTCCCTTAGCTGGTTGGGGCGCGGGTTCTTGGGGCGCGGGTTCTTGGGGTAACGGCGGAACGTCTACATCGGCTCTTCGTCTATGGAGCCAAAACAACTTTGGCGAAGATTTGATTCTTGGCTTCCGAGGCAGTCCTATGTACTATTGGGATGCGTCCTTTGGTGTTACGCCTTCTACCTTTACAGTAACTATTGGCGCTTCTGCGTTAGTAACGTCTTCTTTAACATTACCTGAAGGCACACCTGTTGTTTTAACTAATACGGGCTATCCGTCTGCGTTGCCGACTGGGTTGGTTGTGGGTACGATTTACTACACAAAGAATGTGTCTGGCACTACGTTTAACTTAGCGGCTACCTCTGGCGGTTCAGCTATTACTACGTCTGGGTCACAGTCTGGTACGCACTACATACTGCCAAACGCTGTCCCCGTTACCTCGCTGACTGGGGCAACTGCTGTGCCAATCATCCAGAACTTTATTTTTGTGTCTGACGTAAGTCGGTTTGTGTTTGCGTTTGGTTGCAATCAGGCAGGAGAAACTACCCAAGACCCAATGCTTATTCGCTGGTCTGACCAAGAATCGGTAGTAGATTGGTCGCCTTCTATTACCAACCAAGCTGGGTATGTGCGTTTGTCCCACGGCGCTGAGATCATTACAGCTATTCAAACCCGTCAAGAGATTGTGGTTTGGACGGATTCCACCCTTTATTCTCTGCAATACCTTGGCCCTCCGTATGTCTGGGGCACGCAACTTTTGGGTGACAACATCTCTATCTTGGGTCAAAACTCTGTGGCGCAGGCTTCTGGGGTTGTGTACTGGATGGGCACAGACAAGTTTTACTCCTACGACGGCCGTGTTAATACATTAGATTGCAATTTGCTTAAGTATATCTACCAAGATATTAACCTTGCTCAAAACCAACAAGTGTTTGCCAGTACCAACGAAGGCTTTAATGAAGTCTGGTTTTTCTACTGCTCAGCCAACAGCATTGTGGTAGACAAGTATGTTGTTTATAACTACCAAGAAAAAGTCTGGTACTACGGCACTATGGGTCGCACAGCATGGCTTGACTCTGGTCTAAGGGATTACCCTATTGCAGCTACGTATACCTACAACATTGTTAATCAGGAATACGGCAATGATGACGATGAAACAGGTACACCTGCTGCGATTGATGCTTATATTAGTTCGTCTGAGTTTGATATTGGGGACGGTCATAACTTTGGTTTTGTCTGGCGCATGTTGCCGGACTTGACTTTTGCTGGCTCGGCTACTTCTCCAACACCGCAACTTACGATGACTTTGTATGGGATGGCTAATTCGGGTTCTGGCACAGGCACGCCAGTGGCGGCTAATGTTAGTAAACTTACCGGCGCTCAGTACACAATTACTGAAGGGTTTACGGGGCAAGTTTTTACTCGAATCCGTGGTCGTCAGATGATCTTAAAAGTAGGCTCTAACCAGCTTGGAACTACATGGCAACTTGGTGCAACCCGTATTGATATTAGACCGGACGGCAGGCGATGAGTTACATCATTACGTCTGAAACGGAGCTTAGCAGGATTGCGGCTCCTAGTTTGCCTTTGGCAACGTATGAGTACGACCGCCAGTATCAGGATCAGCTAAACAACGTTTTGCGGTTGTACTTCAACCGACTGGATAACTTGCTGGCGCAGTTGGTTGTGTCTAGTGTTATACCCGCGACTACAAATTACACAGTAGCAACGTTACCCAGTGCAGTTACATCTGGTGCGGGGGCGAGGTCTTTTGTTACTGACGCTTTAGGCCCAACATTTGGCGCAACTGTTGTTGGCGCAGGCGCAGTTAAGGTGCCTGTATATTCTGACGGAACTAATTGGAAAGTTGGCTAAAGCCCACGCACATGATATTATTGACCAACCCCCATTTTGAGAGGTAAAAATGATTTCACAAGGTCTAGGCGGATTAGATGCTGGAGATGTAAGTTTTCTGCGCCCAGCGTTGGGCAATGCTTCGCAACAAGAAGCTCTGCGGACAATCGACATTTTTAACGACTACTTTCAAAAAGCCAACATTTCACCCGAACAAGGTCAAAAACTTGTGGAAGCTGCGGTTAATAGCGGGGCTAAGATTGAGCGAGACGGAAACACCGTGATGGCATTTAAACAGCTATCCCCTAATGCGGCGCAAGTTTATTTCTTTTCGGTAGATAGACCCGAAACTTTTGCGCAGTCCATGACTAAGTTGCTTGCCCCTCTAAAACAATCCGGCGTACGGGTTGTGTACATGAACAAAATTGATCCCACCATTGTTAAGACAATGCAGGCTGTGGGCATGCAGGCGCAGCAATCAGATAGACCAGATTACAAAGTTATGGCAATGCTATGAACACTGAAGTAGTTGAGCAGAACAGCAATCTAGCATCAAATAAAGTCGATGCCTTATTACGGGAAGTGTCCGCGCTCCCCCAAACAGAATGCCCTGTTCAGCACTTTTTTGGGCCTAATATTTACATACGTGAAGTGGTGATGCCAGCAGGTACGGTTGTAGTAGGGAAGTACCATAAAGAAGACCACCTGTGCAATATGATTGAAGGCCGTATGGTCGTAGTAGGTGAGGATGGAGAGCAGCGTGAGGTTGCTGCCCCCGCTGTATTCATGGCTAAAAAAGGCCGCAAAACCGCGTACATCATTGAGACTGTTCGTTTTCAAAATATCTTTTCTACCGATGAAACAGACGTAGAAAAACTAGAGCACATGCTGGTGGAAGATTCTCCAGCCTTGCTGAAATAAGGGGAGTACTATGTCTTTTATAGCAGCAGCAACAACTATTGGCTTTAGCGGCGTGGGGGCAACTATAGCCGCCGGAGCAATGATGGGCGCTACCACAACAGTTGCGGGTAACGTTTTAGGCGGTAGAGATGCGTTTGACAACATAGGCCGGGGCATTATTACGGGCGGTATTACTGGGGGCCTTACTCCGGGGTTCAGTGAAATGACCGGGTTTAGTGTCCCTGCATCGGCGGGACTTATTCAAGGTGGTTTGACAACATTAGCTACAGGCGACATATCTAAAGGTCTTATGGCCGGTATGGGTGCTTATGGTGCATATGGTTTGGCTGAAGGTCTTGGCGGAGGTATTAGTGGAAGCAATGTTGGAGTTGAGCAAGCATTTGGGGATGTACCGGCGGCACAAGGTTCTCTTGGAGACCAATTTAATAAATATTTGACTGGCCCCGACGCAGGGGTTAAGCCCTTTACTGCGCCTAATGCGGCTAGTGGGGCAGGTAGTTTCTTTAAAGATAACGCTAAATATATGGCCGCACTTGCGGGGCCCATCCTCGCTGACCAGATGACTAAATCCAATATGCCGGTTACTACATCTACCCCCGGTGAAGTTCATAGTTTTTCATACGACCCATACGGCCAATTTTATACGCCTACAGGCAACTATCAAGTACCCGTTAGAAAAGCTGCTGGCGGTGGTTTGATGGGTATGAACAACGGTGGTTACGACCCCGGCGAGTTAAATTTTGCTGGCGGTGGCGACCCTGTTATTCGTATGGCTGAAGGCGGTGCAGCCCCTATATCTGCTGCTGATGCACAAAAATTAGTTGAAGCTCAATACGCCACAATTGGGCGCACAGGTGGTATTGGTGCAGGTACAAATCAAATTGACGAAACCGCATTAAAAGCTTGGACAGAAGACTTGACTAGTGGCAGAGTTAGCGCAAATGATTTTGGTGGTCGGTTTCAAACTGCTGTTACCAACTACATGGCAGAAAGACCTGAAGATCAGTACACACAGTACGTAAAAGACTTTCAAGCAAAACAAGCTGGTGGTGGCGGGGGTAATGCACTGGGCGCATCTTTAGATAATAGCCCTCCAAAAGCTATAGTTGACACTTTTGTAAACAATACAACAGGCGGATTAGACAATCTTGCCGCAGCTAACAACATTACTAATGTTACAAACAATGCGGCTACCACTGGCACTACAGGCACTAACTTAGCTGCCTTTAATAATAACTTTACCGGCGCAAACATTAACGACTACATTGCCAACAACAAACTGGACGCAACAGGTATTGCTGCCGCAGCCAAACAATTTAACGTTAACCCTGCGGATATTACTGCGGCTCAAAATGCTCAGAACATTGTGACTAACGTATACCGCAACGTACTTGGTCGTGATCCAGACCCCGCTGGCCTTTCTTGGTGGACTAACCAGATCATGAACGGCGACCGCACAGGCCAAGAGATGTATCAAGAGTTCTTGAAGAGCGCTAAAGGTATCTTAGGCGCTAAAGGTTCCACAGAAATTGGTAAGTTTGACATGTCTCTTGCCGATGCTACAAAAGATTACGGCGGTTATCAATCTGCCGACAAACGAACAATTGCCGATGAGTGGGTTCGCAATACGCTTGGCCGCGAAGTAACTGATGCCGACCGAGCCACACAATGGTACAAAGACGCTGCAAATAGCGGTGTTATGAACACAATTGGTAAAGCTGAAGATATTTATGGCAGTTTTAAAAATTACGCTACAGGCGAAGCTACGGCAACAACTGCAAAGAAAATTGCAGATGCTAAAGCGTTACTAGCCGCTAATAAGCTTACAGAAGCAGATGTCGTAAGGCAGACAGGTAAGACGATTGCTGAACTAGTTGGCAGTGGCATAAACCTTGAGTCAGATTTATTTAAAGCAGCTCAGCTACGCAAACCCGGAGATAGGACTGGGTTTGATTTCAGCACAATTACAAGGCCTAAAGTTGCTAGTACGTTTGACACAACCAATCCTTACGGCAACAACACAGGCGATGCACTTACTAGTACTCCCGGCGACCTTACTAGGAATGCTGATGGTACTATAACTGTGCAGCCTAATATTCCCGGTCGTCCAGAAGGCGGATTTCCCGGTATGGGCGCTGTTAAAGATGCGTATACAGCAGGTGGCGGTAGCTTGGGCTATACACCTAGCGCACCTAAAACAATAGATGAGTTCAACGCTAGGTACAACAAACAGACTGGCGGTTCTAAACAAGCGTACGATTACTTGACTGGTAAGACTAAGTACTCAGCTACTCCTTACACAGAGACCGGCGAAATAATGAAGCCTTACTCTGAGTCTATGGGCGTTCCAGCAAACATATCTTCTAAGCGAGTTTTGTTTGACCCTGCTACCAGAACGTACAAACCAAACCCTGACTACATCCCTGTGTCTTATAACAGTGAAGGTCAAAAAGTTTATGGTTTGTCTGGTAGAGACATTGCGACTCAATTACCCGCTATGGACGCCGCTACATCCGACTACGACAAGTGGATGAAAGACAACAACGTTACGCATAAACAAATTGCAGAAGCCCTTGGTATTAGCCTTGCTGAAGCTAAAAAACTATACCCCGCAAAAGTCGCAGCTACTGATGTAGTAGAGTCAGCGGAAGGTGGTTTAGCCGCTTTAACTATGGCTCGTGGTGGTACTACGCACATGCCGTTCTTCTCAAAGTCAACTGGTAAATTTACTTCACGTGGCCCACAGGTTTACGCAGATGGTGGTATGGCTGAGCAGTTTAATCTTGGTGGCTACTCCGATGGGGGCCGATTACTCAAAGGCCCCGGTGATGGTGTGTCTGACTCTATTCCTGCAACTATTGGTAACAAGCGCCCTGCACGTTTGGCCGACGGCGAATTTGTAGTCCCTGCGCGTATCGTGTCTGAGTTGGGTAACGGCTCGACAGAAGCTGGTGCACGTAAGCTATATGCAATGATGGACAGAGTTCAAGCTGCCCGCAAAGGTTCAATCGGTAAAGGCAAAGTGGCTAAGAACAGCCGTGCCGACAAATATCTTCCCGTATAAGGAAAAGACATGGCTACCTCCCCAATCCCATCACAAGTAACGCAAACGAACTACGGCTTTGCGCCTGAAGTAGCGCCGTACGCCCGGAACATGTTAGGTCAGGCTGCGGCTTTGACCGACTTGGAGATGAATCCATACATGCAGTATCAGGGCGAGCGCGTTGCTCAGTTCTCCCCACTGCAAAACCAGTCGTACGAAAATGCAGCCTTAATGCAGACTGCGCCTCAGTTGCAAGATGCAACTGCTTTGGCCGGACAAGCGGGGCTCGGCGCTCTCAATACGCAGTACACATATAAGCCTTCTAACTTTGACGCCGCTACTGCCACAAGCATGATGAGCCCCTACATGCAGAATGTGGTGGACATACAACAGCGCGAAGCACAGCGTCAGGCTGACATTGCCGGTACTCAACAACAAGCTCAAGCTACTAAAGCCGGTGCATTTGGTGGTGGGCGCGATGCAATTATGCGTGCGGAAGCTGCACGTAACTTGGCTTTGCAAAAGGGCGATATTCAGGCTACTGGACTGCAAAACGCCTACCAGCAAGCAATGGGTCAATACAACACCCAAAACCAGCAAAATGCACAACAGCAGCAATATGGTGCGGGCTTAGGTCTTCAAGGTTTGCAAACTGCAAATACGGCGGCTCAAAACTTAGGTGCTTTGGGTAATACGCAGTACCAGCAGAACATGGGTGTTAACGCACTGCAAAACCAATATGGTTTGCAGCAACAAGCGCAGGTACAGCAGGACTTGACTAACAAGTATCAAGACTATTTAAACTACCAGAACTACCCGTACAAGCAACTCGGCTTCATGTCCGACATTGTTCGTGGCGCGCCTTTGACTAGTACAGGTTCTTCTGTGTACACGGCTCCCCCTTCTACAGCGCAGACTATTACATCTCTTGGCCTTGGCGCGGCTGGTGTTAGTAAGCTGTGGGGCGGCGCAAACGGTGGTATGGCTCAGGCTATGGCTGACGGCGGTATGGCTTACTCAAATGGCGGTGGCCTTGGCGCACTTGCTTTGAACAACTTGGTCTAAGGAATAATCATGATCGACATGGCATCTGTCTACGCCGAGCGGTTTAAAGGTAATCCCGATGCGCTTCGTGCCGCAGTTATGGGCCAAAGTCCTGACCCTAAGTTAGACCCCTACACAGCATTAAATGCACTGCGTTTGGTTAAGGAATCTCAACAGATGGCGATGGCGGGTCAGGCACAACAGCCAACTTCTGCCCCCTCTATTCTTGCTCAGAATTTAGCTCCCCCAGCACCACCACAAGGGTTGGCTGGAATGATGCCTATGGGCGCACCCGCAGGTCAAATGCCACAAGGCCAAGCTCCTCAAGGTATGCCACCACAGGGTATGCCGCAACAACGAGCCCCAATGCCACAGCCCACTATGCAGGCAGCTTCTGGTGGTTTGGCTGGTATGTATTCACCCGATGAAGACTACGCTGCGGGCGGTATTGTTGCATTTGATGGAACAAATGGAAGTCTGGTTAGGGATGAAGACGCTCCAGAGTATGTTTACAATCCAAACAGCGCATCACAAATGCGTATTTCTGAATCTGATATTACTGGGGAAGATAATACAGATGGCGGCGGCACAGACGACCAAAGAACCCAAGCATCTGATAACGTTCAAGAAACACGCAGAATGATTATGGGTATGAACGATGAAGGTATGAGTCAAGCTGAATTTAACCGAATCCGTCAAGATTCTCTTGATTTTGCTAAAAGAAACGCTGGGCCTGACATCTATGAACCCGCTAATAGACGCCTTCGGGAACGAGAAGAAGCGCAAAGTAAGAATACAAGTCAAGGGCAGGGCTTGGCTTTATTAGCCGCTGCTGGGGCTATCCTAGAAGGTAATACTTTGGCCCGAGGCGCATCAAAAGCATTCCCTGTGTTTGCGCAACAAATGGGTGAGGTACAGCGTGCCAGTCTAGCTGAACAACGGTCTATTGAGAGCATGCAGTTCTCTCTAGCCGACGCTCAACGCAAAGAACGTATGGGTGACATTCGCGGTGCTCAGGCTGCGGCTGAAACTGCACGTAAAGAAAGAGCCGATGCTAATAGGTTTAAGCTTAATAAGGCTCAAGCTTTGGCTAAGTTAGATGCTGACGTATACAAGGCTGCTAATCGTCCGAATAAAGGTGCTGGCGATAAAGGGCCTAAGTTGGCTGAACAACTATACGCAGATAACGTAGCCAATATGATGGCAACCAGTAAGCCAAAATCTGGAGAATCACAAGAAGCTTTTGCAGCACGTATCCGCGCACAAGCTGGTGCATTGACTGCCCAACAAACTAAGACTTCCTTCTCTACTGGCGAAATTGGAGCTCTCAAAGCTGAAACGGCTTTGGAACCTGTTAGGTCTAGAGAAAATATTGAAGCAAACAAAGCGCTTGAAAAACATAAACTTATGTACCGCAAAGATTGGAGGAAAGCTGTTGACGACGCGGGTAGCGAACAAGCGGCAACAACCAAGTTTAAAAATGATTGGATTAGAAATAACCCACAAAGTGCGGAAACTGCCCCCGCAAAAACAAACACTGCGCCAGCCGCCGCACCCAAACCAACTGCTACAAGTAAAGCAGTATCCATGGCAGACGTTAGGGCTACAGTAACATCAAGTGGAAGAACAGAGCAAGAAGTCATAGACGCATTAAAGGCCAAAGGCTACACTATCAAATAAAGAGGTGATCTATGGCCGGTCGTGATTTAAGCGCTGAGTTATTCCCCGCACCGGCTCCTTCTCAACAGGGTCGGGATTTAAGCGCGGATTTGTTTGACGAAACGTCGTCGTTTGACGAAATTAAAAACGTTGGTAAGCGTGGCTTAATTCAAGCGGAAGAAACAAGAAATTCTTTGGCTTTCCAGTCTGGGGCAATTGACGCTAAGACATACGCTGAACGCATTAGTGCTCTAAACCGCCAGCAAAAACAAATTAAACCCTCCGGCAATGTAGCTGCGGGATTGGAACGTCTACAAGAAGCTAACGAAACTGGAAATTACAGTGACGTAGCCAAAGAAGTTATTAAGCCAAAGAACTGGAAAGCCTTATTTTCCCTAATTGGTGAGTCCGCTGTTGCTACCTTACAAACTGTGCCTGTCATCGTAGGTGCGGGTGTTGCTGCCGGGCCTCCCGGTCTTGCTGTTGCTTCCGGTGTAACTTCTTTTGCCACTGAGTTTGGCTCGGCAATTGGTGAACTCTTAGAGAAAAAGAAAGTAGACACCTCGGACGTAGGCGCTGTACGCAAACTGTTAGAAGACCCCAAATTTATATCTGAAGCCCGTGAGTACGGCGTAAAACGAGGCATTCCTGTTGCTGCATTTGATGCGTTGTCGGCTGGTTTTGCTGGTCGATTTGTTAAGGCGCTTAGGAATGCGGGAACTGGTATAACTCGCAAAGCGGCGGTCACGGCTGGGGCAAAAGAAGCTGGCGTTCAAGTTGGCGCGGGTATGGCTGGCGAGGCTGGCGGGCAAATATTAACAGGCGAGAACAAACCCCTAGACGTTATTGTTGAAGGCTTAGCAGACCTCCCCGGCGGTCTTGCTGAAGTAGCTACAGGTGCGCGTAACCGTGGCGATAAGGGTGCTAAGGGCAAAGATTTAAGCTCTGAGCTATTTGGCAAAGAAACTAAAGCCCCCGCAAAAACTGCTAAGGGTAAAGATTTAAGCTCTGAGTTGTTTGAGGCAGCGCCTCCACCCCCACCTGCACCACCTGTTACGCAAGCAACGACGCCTGAACAAGTACGCGCCGAGCGGATTGCCGCGCTTACTGAGATTAACATACAGCAGGGTATACCCGCAGAGAACGCTGAAAATATTGCCACACGTAAAGTCGATGCAGAGTTAAAGGCGGAGGCCAAAGCTGCGTCTATTAAAGTACCGGAAGGTCGTGTAGAAGAAATCACACAGGAGTTAATTGCGGCTGGCGTCGACCCACAGCAAGCAGTACTTGACGCACAAAGGTTAGTCCAAGAGGAGGTACAGGCAGATGAGCTTGCGCAAAACGAAACAGGAGGAACAGCAAATGTTGCTGAGCCTATCAGTACTCCAAGTGGAGAAAGCGTTGATGTGGCTGGACAGCCCAGTACAGAACTCCCCCCCGGAGGAGTTGCTGGAGTTGACACAAGTGGAGTGGTTCCTGCTGGACAGACTACTACAGGAGCTACTACTGGAGAAGGAACACAGCAAGCTACAGTAAACCAATTAGCCAGAGAAGAACAGGCAAAAGCGGGTTGGAATGAATCATGGCCTTTTGTGCCTATTGATCTGGCTAATGCAGATTTTCGCCAACTTATTCGTAATGACCCCAACATTACACCGGAAGTAAAAAATCAAATTTTTGAATCGGGTAAAAAATTAGGTGTGGTATCTCAAAATGAACCTGTTGTAGAAACACCCACTGCATTAACGGCAGAGGAAGAACTAGATAAAAAAAGTAGGGAAGAAACAAGTAGTCTTCCTTTTGATGAACTACGCGCCAAAACAAAAGAAGGCGTTAATGCCCCGGGTACTGTGTACACAGCCACTTACAATGATATTGATACAGACTTAGAAGGCAATAGAATAGCCACGCCAAATAGCGCAGACTATAAAGTAGCTCGTATGGATGGTGGTTGGACAGTTGTTTCTGGTGCCGATGGTAGTAATCCCGTTTTACTTCCACCTTCTAGAGCGGCTGCAAACACTGATGAGCAGTTAGTAGAACAGCAACATAACAAATCATCACTTGTAAGAGACACCGTAGTTACACCCACTGAAAATAAAGGAGCCGACGTTGGCACTCAAACCTCTGAAGCCGTCAAAGCAACGCAAGAAGAACAAGCGCCATCAACAACCGGAGCAGTAACCGGTAAGACTCGTGGTCGGCCACCTGCTCCTAAACCGCATGTAGTTACAAAGAACGCCGAAAACAAATTTGACCACGTTACTAATGGCGAAGTAGTTGCAACGTACGACAATAACAAGCAAGCAACTGCGGCTGTCAATTTGGCTAAGGCTAAAGATAAAAACGATGCCGTAAAGATTGCTAAGTTCCAAGCTGAACTAGACAAAGCGCTTACCTCTACAGGCCGAGGCCGACCAGCTAAAGCCGTAGCAGAAGATGGCGCTGTTGATTTAGACCAAGAAACTAAAGTAGAGCTTAACGCTTTGGAGTCGGCGCTTGAGGCGTACAACTCACCCGGTAGTAGAGACAAAATCCAAGGCGCAGCAGAGTATATTAACGACGCTGCCAATGATAAAACTGCGCCTGAAGCAGTGCGCGAACGCGCCAAACAGATGCTTGAGGACGATGTTGATCCAAAAGATATTCCTAAAAAGTTTCGTTCTTCTGAGGCCAAGGTAGCTAAGCCCGATGCAGGGTTTAGTAGTTTAACCACTGGCTCACAAGCAATTGCGCAAGTCATTAAGACTGGCAATCTGTTTCAACGTTTTGTAGCGCAGCGCATCCGCAACTTTATGGTCGGCGTTAAGTTTGTGGTGGTTGAAAAGGGTGATGCAACCCCAGCCAATATTCTTAAAGAACTAACAGGTGCGCGTGGTTTATTTGTTTATACCCCGGGGGTTAAAGATCGTACTGTATACGTGCGTGGTAGTAGCTTTGGAGACCAACAAGGCATAAATAACGTAACAGTGCTACACGAATTGTTGCACGCAGCAACGGCTAGTCGTATTGAAGCAGGTCTATTAAAAGGCTTTAAGAACGCCAGCCTCCAAAAGTTTATGCGTGAGATGGACGGCATTATGAAACGTGCCGAGCAAGAGTACAAAGACTTGGCGTTCCTTGACATGCTTGACGAAGACGTCAATGACTTGGTTGGTAAAACTTATCTCCCCAAAGAAGATAGGTACGAAATATTTAAGAGCCCCCATGAGTTCTTAGCTTACGGCATGTCCAGCCCAGCGTTCCAAAAGTTCTTAATGCGTGTACAAGGCATGCGTAAAGAGCCAACTCTGTTCTCTACGTTTACTAATAGCATCCGCGACTTGTTTGGTATTAAGCAGGGTGAAGCTACTGCGTTTTCTGATCTGGTCGACATTACCGACAAGATGCTTGGTACAAGGCTAACGGCAGTTGATACAGGGAGAACCTCACTACAGCAGAAGTTTACTCCTCCTGAGTTTAATGAAGAAGCCGATAGTAAAGTACAGCGCTCCGCTCTTAAACTTGCCAAAGACGCAAAGATTGCAAAAGAGAAAGTGCGCTTATCTAATGAGGGCGACGCGGCTAAAAATGTTGAGTTGATGCAGTTGGCACGCGATCCTAAAGCGGTGCGCCAAATCTTGGCTAACGTAACTAGCGATCTAGGATACGCAAGACTTGAAGCTACTGTGCGCCTACCCACATTTGACTTCTTATCTAAGTGGGCCGCTGATGCGGGTATACCTGCGCTAGAAAAAGCTAACACCCAGTTGCAGCGTATGTTGGGTATGTCCCAGCAGTTTTTGGTTGGCGCTGAGCGGGTAATTGATTCCATGAATCGCGGGTTTAAAGAAGACCCTAACCTTAGCCGCAAAAAGTTTGCAGATTTTGTGTATGCCACTACGTTGGCAGAGGTAGACCCGTCTGACACCAACACCCGTATACGTAGCAAAGAACTTGACGCCGACTACAAAGCACTTGGCCCCGTTGGTCAGCGTATGTACAAACAGTTAAAAGACTACTATGAGTCAATCATTGAGTTGTACTCTGACATACTAGACGAGCAGATAAACAGCTTGCAGGGTTTGACGCTTGCAGAAAAGAAAAATCTGATGGCTGTCTTGCGTAAGACCTTTGAGGCTGAGTCACGAATCAAGCCTTTCTTCCCATTGGTGCGTCGTGGTGACTTCTTCTTAGCTATTGGTTCTGGTGATAAGCGTCAATTTTATTTGTTTGAAACCCGTGCAGAACGTAACGAAGCGGCCAAACAAATGGCGGCAGAAAGAAGGAAAACTCTAGCTGAGCTAATAGCCGATAAAGAGTTTGAGCAAGGTAACGACCTGAAAGAACTACGCGCCGCAACACAGAACTCTAGCGAGATGCTCAAGAAAGTCTTTGAAGCAATTGATGCCAAAGACATGGGTTCGCCCGAAGCCAAAGAAGGTTTAAAGGATGCGGTTTACCAAATCTACCTGACCACAATGCCAGAGCAATCTTTCCGCAGGCAGTTTACACACCGTAAAGGTCGGGCTGGTTTTAGCACAGACTTGCAGCGCAATATTGCCACTACTGCTTCTAAGCAATCCATTCAGTTGGCGCGTTTAAAGTACGCACCGCAACTTCGCAACTCCATGTCAGAGGCGCGTAATTCTATTGCCGAGCGTGAAGAGTTGTCTCCGTTTGTGCAAGAAGCTGAGAAGCGTGTCAACATGGCGCTGTCTGGCGCTCATGGATCACTAAGTGAATCTGTTGCCGGTGTAGCTAACAAGGCGTCTTACTTTTGGTACTTGTCTTCCGCTGCGTCGGCGTTGATTCAGCCTTCTAGCGTATTCATTTCTGGCTTACCTGTGCTGGCTGGTAACTACAACAACGCCACAGGCGCGGCTACTGAGCTTGCAAAGATGGCTACGTTGGTTAATCAATACAGCATTTTCCGCCCTAACCCAGACGGCACAACTTCTATCTCTGCGCCGAGCATTGCTAACAACAAAAATCTCCCCGCCGATGAGCGTAAAGCAATTGGTGAAATGACTTTGCGTGGTGTGTCTGAGTCAACCTATGCCTCTCTGGTGTGGGGTTACAAAAGCATGTCCACCGAGCAGTTTGAAGGTGTCGTAGGTAAAGGTAAGCGTCTTGCCAACTTGATGGTCGGCGCTCTGATGCACAACACTGAGCGTTTAAGCCGTGAGGCTGTCTACCTAGCTGCGTATCGGTTAGGTAAAAAGCAGGGGCTAAGCTACGACGTTGCTGTTCAAAAAGCTGTTGACTCTACTAACGAAGCACTTGGTAACTACGACGTCACAAACCGCCCACGGTTTATGCAACAGGGTATTGGTAAAGTTGCGTTCCAGTTTAAGACGTACCCATTGCAGATGACTCTGCTGCTGCTAACTAATTTCAAGAACATGCTTCCTTACCTTAACAAAGAAGGCAAAAAAGAAGCAGCCACTAAGTTCTTCGGCACGATGGGCACTTCTTTCCTCCTTGCTGGTGCGGCAAACATGGCCTTAATTAATCCCATTATGGGACTTCTTGGGTGGGCTTGGGGTCAGATGGAACTTGACGAAGATTGGCCTGAAGAACTTAAAGACCTTGGTTTCCCAACTTGGTTCTTTGAAGTATTTTTACCTGAAAAATTGGGTGACGTTACGCTTGGTGGCATACCCGTAAGCGATCTTATTACAGAAGGCCCAATTAATGCGCTTACTGGATGGGCAGTTGGCTCTCGTATTGGCTTGGCTGATTTATGGGGGCGTGATAGCAAAGAAACTAAAACCGCTCGTGATAGCGCAATTGCCTTTATGCTAGATCACTTCGGTGGCCCAACTGCAAGTATGGGGTTAGGTTTTGCCGACGCCTATGATGCTTACGCAATGGGTGACTACCAAAAGATGTTGGAACGCATGCTTCCCGCTGTAGCTCGTAACCTTGTGATTGCTAACAAATACGCAGACGAAGGTATGAAGACTGGTCGCGGTGTTGAGCTAGTCGGTAAAGACGATGTAAAAACGGGTGAACTAATTGGTCAAGCGATTGGATTCCGCCCCGACATTCTTGCGGCAACACAAGGGCCAGCATTTAAGTTGTCTGGTATTGAGCAAAAGATTAACAATCAACGTACTTTGATATTGAACAAACTTGATTTCCAACACCGCAAAGAATCCGATGCGGGGGATGATAAGTTCCAAGACATCATAGAAAACGAAGTGTCCAAGTTTAATAAGAAGTATCCATCTTATGTAATTGATGCGGATGTAATCTTTGAATCGCTTGTTAAGAAAGCTGAGCAACGTGCAAGTTCTCGTGCCGGTGTAAGCATTACCGAGAAAAACGTTTCAATTGTTGGGGAGGCTGCGGACAATATGGAAGATCGTTTAACCCGTCGAGCCGCTGAAATGAAAGCTCAACGCGAAAAAAATCCCCGGTGATTAGCCGGGGATAAAAGGAGAGTAGCAACCAATGTCAGCAACTGCAGTAGCCAACACTGTAAGTCTAGCTCAAACTCTCCACACCCGCAAACCTTTTATCCCGTCGGTTATAACTACTTTAGTAACCACAGGTATCTTCAACCGCCTACAGATTGACGTAATCGTTTCCCGGGCCGCTTTCTCATCAATGCAGGGTACAAAGAAAGAATAGCCGCGCCGGAATTTAGACCAGTCAATCTGATACGTTACTGTCTCGATTTTCATCGGGAGCTACAAAAGCATCCATCTGTAAGAACTCGGCGGCTGATGCGTCAAACTTCAATACACGCACCGCAGGGGATACAACCTTCATGCCCTTGGACATTCGCTTGTTCACACCCTCTACATAAATCTTAGCGTTACCCAACTCCTTCAAGGTAGTCTTGTAGTTAATCTGTTGTTTGACGCAGAAGTCCTTGAATTGTTTGGCCGCAATAAAGAGTTCTTTGGTATCTGGCTCGTAGCGTATGAGCAGCTCTCCACGGGGCTCGAGCATTGGCATAGACTGCAGGTTGCTACGAGCATCGACTTCACCGTTTACAACTAAAGCATTAATGATGTGGGCATTAACAAATTCACCAAGGATTGTTACGGGTGTTGAGTTTGGTGCTTGTATCTCAAACCGCATCTCACCAAGCATGCCTTTGAGCCACTCGTACACAGCCTTCATGTCGTAGTCGTGCAGTTCCAACTGAGACGCAATCAAACCACCGGCTATGTTGCAAGCTGATACACCTGACCAGAACCGTTCTTTCTGATTAAACTGTACCTCTCTATCAAGCCGAGCCTGAATCTTGCGCATCAGGGCTACTGCTTCTTCTAAGTTGTTAACCAACCATTGGATGTAGACTTCTCCCGCATGCCCAAAGTTCTCGCGCAGTTGGTGGTCAAACATCTGCTTACCCACTTGTACGTCGATGATGTTGTTAGGCTCGATCTTGTACTCAAGCAGACGCATGGACTCACCATCGGGTGTGTTCTTCGCTACCCCTAACTTCTCATAAAAGCTGGCGTTGGCTGAAGCTAGGGTAATCCCTTGCCACTTGGTGTTGTTTACACGCAACGTGTTAGTCGAGCCGTTCATTTTGTTTTTGCCTCGGCCTTGGCTGATGCTGTACGCCAAGTCAGAGAACTCCATACCACTTAGGTTAGTGATCTCGTCAATGGTGTTAGGCAAGTTATTCATTACGCCAAGCTGGTGCATCTTTGCGTTAAACGTATCCTTGTACATGGAGGTCAAGTCCTTGGGCTGACCATACACACTGTTACACATAAACAACGCAGTCGACTTACCTGAACCGGACTCGGGGTGAATCAAGTTAATGATTGCACCTTCAAGACCTGTAAATTTCAACAGTGGTGAACCGAACGCCGTAAGTGCGGCAAACGCATGGCCTTCTAGCCCGGGCTTAGCGTACATGTTGAACGCTTCTTTCCACTTCTCCATCGTGCCTTTAACAATAAGTTTTTCGGCAACATCTTTTGTAATGCTTGACGGCGGGCTGTAAAACACTCCGTCTTTCGTAATCTCTCTGTCGCCGAGGATGAACTTACTGTCCCCGTCGACCCAACCAAATTGGGTTCTCATAGTCTCTGCCTTTTTAACGTACTGCAAATTTTTAATAAAAAACACAACAAATCTTGCGAGCAATTCGTACTGCGCCTTGTGTGCTACTACTCCGTTGTGTGCTAACTGTTTGCGCAACTCATCCGGTGAGGAGATAGCCATCGTGGATATGCTGAATTCTCGGACACCATCGTGCGGTAGATGCAAACGGAACAACGCTACTTCGCCAACCTCGGGGTCGCGCATACGCTTGACCACATAAAAGTCGTGCTCGTAAACAAGTTTGGGCTCGGCTTCGGCGTCTTCGCTCTCAGGGCGAATGTAGACCCCACCTTTTTTGCCACGGAAAAACGGAAATGGATACTCGGGTATTTGTTGTATTTCGACTGTGCCGTCTTCACTCTCTACGGCGTACTCGTTATCTTCTGCTTCGGCTTCTTCTATCTCAACACCGAGCATGATGGGCGATTTAATTTTGCCTCTATGGATGCAACCCTCGCAACCTTGCGGATTGAGTTTTGCAAATGTCGCGCAATGATGTGGGCCACCCTTACTGCGTAGGTTGTTAACTTTGTTGTCAACTTCTACGGGGTCGTAGCTCTCATGATTGCTTGACAGTTTGTGTGCGGCCTTGTCTCCATCTACGCA
>Ga0114974_10001465_pt1 | contig 18626 bp, 13 predicted proteins | sample S_130206_EF_Meta_FD_87318 | JGI IMG/M metagenome (GOLD analysis project Ga0114974, IMG submission 87318) | Freshwater microbial communities from Lake Simoncouche, Canada to study carbon cycling - S_130206_EF_MetaG | ecosystem: Environmental > Aquatic > Freshwater > Lake | place: Lake... | reverse complement strand
TCTTGCTGCCAGCGGGCGACTGCAAGCACTGGCACTGGTCGATGGACTGCGTGACAGCCGCAATTGGGTGGCTGCGGATCTACTGCAGGGATCCTGGAACTCAGTTCGCTGGATAGACCTCGACGGCGTAGACAGTCCGCAGGACGATCTGCGCCTGCGCGGTGCCGAAAAAGGCGCCCTGATCTTTGCCCGCGGCGAGGGTATCCACATGGGCCGGGCTGCCAACGGGCAGCAAGAACTTTATTTCTGCTGCACCTCCGGCGGCGCAGGGCGTTATGGCCAGGTGCAGCGTTTGCAACTGGGCGCAGCGGCCGATGCCGATCGACTTCAACTATTCCTGGAGTCCACCGATCCACAGCGCTTTGACTACGGCGACAACATCACCGTAGCGCCTTGGGGCCATCTGGTCGTCTGTGAGGACAGGACCGGAAAGAAGGTCAATCACCTGCGCGCTATTACACCCGCCGGTGCGCTCTACACGATCGCACGGCTCAACGCCGACACGGAGCTTGCCGGGGCTTGTTTCTCGCCAGACGGCACGACGATGTTCGTCAACGCCTATGCGCCCGGCCGTACCCTGGCCATCACTGGTCCGTGGCGCAGCGTCTTGGCATGAGGTAGCGAAGCGCGACAAACACCAACCTTTTGGCGTAGATTCCGCCCTCCTACAACCTAATTCGACAGGATTGCCTGCCATGGCCACAACCCCGACCGCACCGCGTCAGCCGCTGTTCTACGTTGATCCGCAGCCGCTGAACCTGCAGCAGCATCGCGAAATTCGCTTGAAGAACGGCAATTACGCCTTCACCAGCGAAGCGCTGGCCATGCCGGCCGTGTTTGGCGAATTCGCCGACCTGTCGCGCCACTACCCTGTGCTGTTCGCCGGTGGCGACGATGGCGGCCCGATCGCCCTGCTCGGCGTAGATGCCATCAACGTGTTCGTCACCGATGGTGTCTGGGCTGCAGACCACTACATTCCCGCCTATGTGCGCCGTCATCCATTTGGTCTGATGGCGCTGACCCCAGAGGCCAAGCCTGAGGAATATGCCTTGGCGCTAGACGTGGGCAGCCCGCGTGTAACCACCGATGCGACCGAGAGCATCGCGCTGTTCGAGGGCGAAGAGCCCAGCGCGTTTGTCAAAGAGATGCTGAACTTCTGCAGCGCCTACAGCGCCGACGCATTGGTCACCATCGAGATGTGCCGTGCGCTGCGCGCCAAGGGCGTGCTGGTGGACCGTCGTTTGGATGGCACGCTGCCCGACGGCCAGAAGATCGGCATCGATGGCTTCCAAGTGGTCGATGCCCAGAAGCTCACCGATCTGGATGCAGAGACCATCGTGGATTGGCACCGTCGCGGCTGGATGTCCGCGTGCTTCTTCCACCTGGCGTCGATGCAGCGCGTGAGCGATCTGATGGGCCTGCGCGCCAAGATCAACACGCCGATCAAGAATATCGGCTAATACCGCCGCAATGCGGCGGTGCCACCGCAGGCGATCAGCCTGCGGTCGGTGCCTGCCGCACGCGGATGTTGAGTTCCTTCAGCTGACGCTCGCTCACTTCGGTGGGCGCGTCAGTCATCGGGCAAGCCGCCGTCTGCGTCTTGGGGAAGGCAATCACGTCGCGGATGCTTTCTGCACCCGCCATCAGCATCACCAGACGATCCAGACCAAAGGCCAAGCCGCCATGCGGCGGTGCGCCGAACTTAAGCGCATCGAGCAGGAAGCCGAACTTCAGGCGCGCTTCCTCAGGGGCAATGCCCAGCAGCGAGAACACCGCTGACTGCATGTCCTCACGGTGGATACGCACCGAACCGCCACCGACCTCCGATCCGTTGAGCACCATGTCGTAGGCCTTGGCCACGGCAGCACCCGGATCAGCCGCCAATGCAGCCGGATCGTCGAGCTTGGGTGCGGTGAACGGATGGTGCATCGCGGCCCAGCGCTTCTCATCGCCGTCCCACTCGAACATCGGGAAATCGACCACCCACAGCGGCCGCCAGCCCGGCTCGACCAATTTGAGGTCCTGACCGATCTTCAGACGCAACGCGCCCAGCGCATCGCTGACCACCTTGGCGCTGTCTGCGCCGAAGAAGATCAGGTCGTTGTCCTGCGCACCGGTGCGCTCAAGGATGCCCGCCAGTGCGTCGTCGGAGAGAAACTTGGTGATGGGGGATTGCAGGCCATCGCGACCCTTGGCGCGCTCGTTGACCTTGATGTACGCCAGGCCCTTGGCGCCGTAACGGCCCACAAAGGCCGTGTAGTCGTCGATCTCTTTGCGGCTCAGCGCAGCGCCACCTGGGGCACGCAGCGCCGCCACACGACCACTGGGGCTGGCAGCCGGCGCCGAGAACACTTTGAAGTCACAGCCTGCCACCAGATCTGCCACATCGACCAGCTCCAGCGACACGCGCAGATCTGGCTTGTCTGAACCATAGCGGCGCATCGCCTCGGCATAGCTCATGCGCGGCAACGGATTGGGCAAGGCAACGTCCATGACCTTGGCAAACACATCACGGATCAATCCTTCCATCAGCGCCATGATTTGGTCTTGCGACAGGAATGACGTCTCGATATCCAGCTGGGTGAACTCGGGCTGGCGATCAGCACGCAGGTCTTCGTCGCGGAAGCAGCGCACGATCTGGTAGTAACGGTCAAAGCCCGCGACCATCAGCAGCTGCTTAAAGATCTGCGGCGACTGCGGCAAAGCAAAGAACTTGCCGTGATGCGTGCGGCTGGGCACCAAGTAATCGCGCGCGCCCTCGGGCGTGGCCTTGGTGAGCATCGGCGTCTCGATATCGATAAAGCCGTTGTCATCCATGTAGCGGCGCATCGCACTGGTGACGCGATGCCGCAGCCGCAGGCGCTGGTTCATCTCGTCGCGACGCAGATCCAGATAGCGATAACGCAAGCGCACTTCTTCACTGACATGCTCGTCGAGCTGAAACGGCAGCGGCTCGCTGCGGTTGAGCACCACCAGCTTGCGCGCCAGCAGTTCCACACCACCGGAGGCGATGTTGGCGTTGACCGTGCCGACCGGGCGGGCACGCACCAGCGCCTCGACGCTGATCACATACTCGCTGCGCAGACGCTCTGCGTCGGCAAACAACTGCGGCACGTCCGGGTCGAACACCACCTGCACCAGACCCTCGCGGTCGCGCAGGTCGACAAATATGACTCCGCCATGGTCGCGACGGCGATTCACCCAGCCGGCAAGCGTGACTTGCTGTCCGATGAGGGATTCGTCGACTTGGCCGCAATAGTGGCTGCGCATGGGCATGGGCTCGTTGGGTAAGGCCGCAGGATGTTACGGAGCCCCCCACAGCGACGCAACCGCCGCAGCGTCGGCCCCCCTATACTGCCGCGCCCGCCCCCTCCAGGGCAGCCACAGCAGCCCCCATTTGAAGACTCCCCGCGAACTGCAACCCCTGATGGACGACGGCATCATCGACAGCGTGCTGCGGCGCCTCAAGAGCGGCAAAGAGGCCACCGTGTACCTGGTGGACTGCGGCGGACAGGTGCGCTGTGCCAAGGTCTACAAAGACAGCCAGCAGCGCGGCTTCCACAAGCTGGCTGAATATCAGGAGGGCCGCACCGTGCGCGGTAGCCGTGATGCCCGCGCCGTGGGCAAGGGCGGCAAGCATGGCCGCAGCGTGCAGGAAGCGCACTGGAAGAACGCTGAGGTCGAGGCGCTGTACCGGCTATCACGCGCCGGCGTGCGCGTGCCGGAGCCCTACGGCGTGTTTGACGGCGTGCTGCTGATGGAACTGCTGCGCGATGCAGAGGGCAATCCGGCGCCGCGGCTCAACGATGTCACGCTGACCCACGAGCAGGCTCTGGCCTGGCATGCGTTCATGATTCAACAAGTGGTGTTGATGCTATGCGCCGGGTTGATCCACGGTGATCTGTCAGAGTTCAACGTGCTGGTGGATGCCGGTGGACCGGTGATTATCGATCTGCCACAAGCGGTGGACTCCGCGGCCAACAACAATGCCTTTCGGCTGTTTGAGCGCGACGTGGACAACCTGCGCGAGACCTTTGGCCGCGCTGCTCCAGAGCTGCTGACTACCCACTATGCACACGAGATCTGGCAGCACTATCAGGCCAGCACGCTAACGCCTGACACACGGCTGACCGGTGAGTTTGTGTTTGATGAAACCGTGCCGGATGTGGCTGGTGTACTGCAGCACATCGAAGACGAGCGCCAGGAAATGCTGGATCGCTTAGAGCGTATCGCAAACGCAGAGGCCGGCGATTAGCCGGCCTCTGGTGCTTGTTAGGCAATCAACCCTGGATCAGAACTTGTAGTTCATTCCCAGCACGTAGCGCCGGCCGTAAGAATCATAGTTGTTGCTTACGGTCTGCGAACTGCCGCGCGAGTTATTGCTCGGGATGATCATCGGGTGCTTGTCGAGCAGGTTGGTGACGAAGAACGACACATCCCACACATGGCCGGTATCGGTTTCACTGCTGTAACCGACGCGCAAGTTGGTGTTGAAGTAATTCGGCAGCCAGTTGACGTCCACATCGGGCGAGGTCTTGGCCACGCCGTTGACCATCGTACGACCGGCATCCCAGTCAGCCTGATCGATGAACGTCGTGCTGATCTTGGCGCGGCTGATGTACTCCTCGTTGACCTGCACCGACCACTTATCGATCGTGTAGGTCAGGCTCAGGTTGCCCTTCCAGTCCGGATACAACACGCCACCGCTAAAGCCACTGGCGAAGTTGTTGACCAGACCGGTGCTGGAGGCTTGGTTGGAGCGCTCAAGCAGACGGCTACCAAAGCCACGAATCGTCAAGGTCTCAGGCAGCGAGCTGAGCAGATCCGGGTGAGCGGTGTACTGCACTTCGTAGTCGATGCCGCGCACAGCGGTGTTGGCGATGTTCTGGTAGGTGTCGAGCACGCGACCGATGACCTGCGTAGCAGGATCACGCTCGACGTACTTGCACAGACTGGTTTCCCCGTTGAAGCAGTCGGTCACGATGCGCTGATAGCCCAGCGTACCAATCGCGTCCTTGACCTTGATGTCGTAGTAGTCGACCGACATCTGCAGACCCTCAACCCAACGCGGCCGATAGATGGCACCGAAAGTCACGGTGTCCGCCTTCTCGGGCTTGAGGTTCGGGTTGCCAGTCGTCACCGGCGTAACGGTGTAGGAACAGACATCCTTGCCGGTCAGGTATTTGCAGGAAGCCACCACCGGATCTGGGTTGATGTTGCCGCCGCTGCCTTGGCTGTCAAAGCGCTCAGAGAAGGTCGGCTCACGCACGTCACGCGACACCGTGCCGCGCAGACGCAGGTCATCAATCACCTGGAAGTCCAAGCCGGCCTTGTACGAATTGACGCTGCCGGTCTCGGAGTACTGCGAGTTGCGCAGTGCGACGTTCAAGGCAACGCGCTGGCCGCTGCTGAGCTTGAGCAGGGGGATGTTCAACTCCCCGAACATTTCCTTCACGCTGTAGTCGCCCTTCATCGGCGGCACGGTCGAGAACGCGAAGATGTTCGGGCTGCCAGTGGCATAGCCACTAGGCACGCCACGGATGCCAATGGTCGGCAGGTTCAGCGGCGGGCCATTGTGATCGAGGTCGATCGGATAAGCCTGCTGGGTGATGTCCTCGGCACGGTAGTTGGCACCTGCCGCAGCGTTGATCGAACCGGCCCAACCCTCAAGCACCTTGCCGGTGAACAGCACTTCACCGAAATGCTGGTGCACATCGCTGATGCCCCACTTGTCGCCGGTGACATAGGCGTTGGCCGCTGCCGACACATTGCCCTGACCGAAGATGTTGATGGGCACGCAACCGGAGACGCTGCCATCGAGGCCGATGGGCGACTGCAACAACTGGCCGTACTTGTCCTTCTTACCCGGATACGCAGCCTGCGTGGCCGCAGCAATCTGTGCGGCCGACGGGTTGTACTGCGGCAACTGCACATTGCAGATGATCTTGCCGGTGGAGTCCTTGACCGCGTCGATAGCCAGGAACAAGCGATCCAGACGCACCTCGCCGAACACGCCGGTGTACTTGTGCGAACGGCCCGACTGCCAGCTGGCATTGACCTGCCAGTTGTCGCTGATATCGGCCTTCACGCCCGCACTCCACGTGAACATGGTGTGCACGTTGTGGGCGGTCTCGGTCTGGTTGTAGTTGTTCATGCCCAGGAACTGCCCGAGCTTGTTGACCTTGATGGAGGCCACGCTCTTGGCAGTCATTTCGGTCTGCACTGCGGTAGGCAGATACGGGTTACCCGAGAAGATCGTGGCGAAGTACGGGTCTTCCAGCTCGGGGTTGCCGCGCTGTTCGATGGAGTTGGACTCCGACGAGCCGTACAGCACATGGCCATACACCTGCACTCGATCGTTGATCTCGTATTCGCCGCCCAAGAAGGCTGACTTCTCCTTGACCTGCGCACCATAGGGGCCGGCGCGATGGGCTTGGTTGTGATAGTCGTACTCGGGACCGCCCTGCATGGTGCCGATGGCGGTGCTGAAGCCCGGCGTCTGAATAAACGGACGCGTGCCGGTGCCATCCTGCGTGAAGGCGGTGTTGATGAACGAGAAGGTCGGCACCGCTGCACCGGTGGCGGTGTAGGCGTTGTCGATGCGCCCGAAAGGCGAGAAGGTCGGCTGGCTGAGGTTGGGCGCAGTCAAGCGCACCGGCACGCCCGGGGTAAGCGTGGCGCTCTTGTAGGCCGGGTTGGCAATGTAGCCCCAATGCTGGAACCAGTCGCCCAGACGCGTCGGGTCGCGGCTGATCTGCGAGATGTTGTTCAGGTCGAGAGAGGCCGTCAGATTGAGCTTGTCGCCAATCTTGGTGCCGCCGGTGACCGAAACCTTGTTATTGAAGCCGTCGCCGCGCTCGGTGACGCCAGTGCTGGCGCTGGCCTTGAGGCCTTGAAACTTGCGGTCGAGGACGAAGTTGACCACACCGCCCACGGCGTCAGCGCCGTACTGTGCCGAGGCACCGCCGGTGATGATGTCGACGTTCTTGATGAGACCCTGGGGCAGCACACCGATGTTGACGGCGCCGCCGCGGTCATCCTGTACCACGCGCGCGCCGTCGAGCAGCACCAGCGTGCGCTGGCTGCCCAAACCACGCAGGTTCACATAGCTGCCGCCGGCGTTGCCGAACAGCGCGCCCGAGCCGCGCTGCGCGGATTCGGTCTGGAACAACTGCGGCAGCTTGTCGAGCTGGTCAGCCAGCGCGGCGCCAGGGTTGTTCTGCTTGAGGTCGGCGGCGACGATCGACGTCACCGGCACCGGGGTCGTCATGCCAGTCACCTGACGGATGCGGGTACCGGTGACGGTTACTTCCTGCACTTCGTCTTCGGCGGCCATGGCGGGCGCACCGACTAGCATTGCCAGAGTCAGCGCCGGTACGGCGCCACGGTAAATCGCGCGCCGCACGGCACGCGACAGAAGGCTATCTGTCATGACTGAATCCCCTGAGCTTTATGGTTCTAACGCGCATTGCCCACAGCGTGAACAACGTCGCAAGCGAACTTACAACAGCCTGCCCGAGAGCGCCAGATCAGGCGGATAAATTGGTGTCAGCAGAAAGCGACACGGGCCGTATCGAAGGGGGTACTACCACTCCCAGTGTCACGATCATTTTCATAGCGGCGTCGACAGTCATATCCAGCTCAATGAGCTGCGACTGCGGCACCATGAAGATGAAGCCAGAGGTGGGATTGGGTGTGGTGGGCACGAATACACAGGCCATAGGCATGCCGGTGTGGGCATCGATGCCGGGCAAGTCACTGGACGTGACAAAGGCGATGCTCCATGCCTCGCGCCGCGGATATTCGACCAACACGACCTTGTTGAAGGAATCGCCAGAACTGGACACCAGCGTCTCGGTAAAGCCTTTGACACCAGAGTAGATGGTGCGCACCAGCGGAATGCGGTTGAGCATGTCTTCCCACCAACCCACCAAACGCCGGCCGATAAAATTGGCCGCCAACACGCCGGTGAGCAGCAACACGATCGCAGCCACCACCAGACCGAAGCCCGGCAGGTCATGTCCGAGCCATGAATCCGGACGCCAGCGCGCTGGCAACAGCGGCAATAGGTTGTCCATGACCTCAAACAGAAACCGGAACGCCAGATAGGTGACGCCCAACGGCACCCACACCAACAGTCCGGCCATGAGGTAACGGCGCAGGCGCCGCAGGACTGCAGCTCTCACTTGCGTGTCTTAGCCTTGGGCTTGGACTTGGGCTTGGGCTTGGGCTTTGCCGGTGATTTGACCGGTGCTTTAGATTTGGTGGCAGATTTACTGGCCGCAGGCTTGGCTGCCTCGACTGGCTTGGCAGCCGGCGCGGCGTCGGCGGGCTTGGCTACGGCTGCGGGCTTGTCTGCCTCGGCAGCTGGTGCAGACGTGTCGGTATCGGCACCGGCCAAGTTGCGCTTGCGGTCACCCTCGCCCTTGAAGTCGGTCTCGTACCAGCCCGAGCCCTTGAGGCGAAAAACGGGGGCCGAGATCAGCTTCGTAAGCTGGCTCTTGCCACAGCTGGCGCATTTGCGCAGGGGCGCGTCAGAAATCTTTTGCAGCACTTCGATCTGCGCGCCACAGGCTTTGCACTGATATTCATAGAATGGCATAGCGTCATTATGCATCAGCCACGCTGGCTGCCGAACACCAGTTGCCCGGCTTTTGCCGCCAGCGTGATCACATCACCAGCCTGCAACTGACCGCGCAGGATGCGCTCGGCCAGCGGATTCTCGACCTGCTGCTGAATGGCGCGCTTGAGCGGCCGTGCGCCATACACCGGGTCAAAGCCCGCCTCGCCCAGTAGCGCGCAGGCGCTATCGGACAGCTCTAGCGTCATATCGCGCTCTGCCAGTCGCGCCTTGAGGCCTGCCAGCTGAATTTCGACGATGGCACGGATTTGTGCCGCACCCAGCGGGTGGAACACGATGATGTCGTCGATGCGGTTGATGAACTCGGGCCGGAAGTGCTGCTCTACCCGCTCCATGACAGCCGACTTCATCTGCTCGTAAGGACCCTCGCCGGCCATCTGCTGAATGATGTCGGACCCCAGGTTGGAGGTCATGATGATGACCGTATTGCGAAAGTCCACGGTGCGACCCTGGCCATCGGTCAAGCGGCCGTCATCGAGCACCTGCAGCAGCACGTTGAACACATCTTTGTGCGCCTTCTCGACCTCGTCGAGCAGTACCACCGAATACGGGCGACGACGCACGGCTTCGGTCAAGTAGCCGCCCTCTTCATAGCCCACATAGCCCGGCGGTGCGCCGATCAGGCGTGCCACAGAGTGCTGCTCCATAAACTCACTCATGTCGACGCGCACGATGGACTCGTCACTGTCGAACAGAAACTCTGCCAAGGCCTTGCACAGCTCGGTCTTACCCACACCAGTAGGACCTAGAAACAGGAACGAACCGTTAGGACGGCGCGGATCTGAAAGCCCTGCACGCGAACGGCGGATTGCGTTGGCCACGATGCGCAGCGCCTCGGGCTGCCCTACCACGCGCTTACCCAGCGCCTCTTCCATACGCAGCAGTTTGTCTTTCTCGCCTTCGAGCATCTTGGACACGGGAATGCCGGTCCACTTGGAGACCACTTCGGCGATCTCTTCCTCGGTGACGCTGGTACGCACCAAGGTCGGCGCGGTCTGTTCGGCCGCCTGTGCTGCAACGAGCTGCTTTTCCAGCTCGGGAATACGGCCGTATTGCAGCTCTGCCATGCGCGCCAGATCGTTGCCGCGACGTGCCGACTCCAGCTCTACTTTGAGCTTCTCGATAGATTCCTTGATGGTGGCAGCGCCCTGCTGCGCAGCCTTTTCGGCCTTCCACACTTCATCCAGGTCGGCGTATTCCTTCTCGAGTCCCTGCAAGGTTTCTTCAAGCGTTGCCAGACGCTTGCGCGAGGCGTCGTCATCTTCTTTGCGCAGCGCCACCTGTTCGATGCGCAGCTGGATGATGCGTCGCTCCAGTCGATCCATCACCTCGGGCTTGGAATCGATTTCCATGCGCAGCCGCGAACCGGCCTCATCGATCAGGTCGATGGCTTTGTCGGGCAGTTGGCGATCGGCAATGTAGCGATGCGACAGCTGTGCGGCAGCGACGATAGCCGGATCGGTGATCTCGATGCCGTGGTGCACTTCATAGCGCTCTTTGAGACCGCGCAAAATCGCGATGGTGTCTTCGACTGAAGGCTCATCAACCAACACCTTCTGAAAGCGCCTTTCGAGTGCAGCGTCTTTCTCGATGTACTTGCGATATTCATCAAGGGTGGTCGCGCCCACGCAGTGCAACTCACCCCGCGCCAGCGCCGGCTTGAGCATGTTGCCCGCATCCATCGAGCCTTCGGCTTTGCCGGCGCCCACCATGGTGTGCAACTCATCGATGAACAGGATGACCTGGCCTTCCTGCTTGCCGAGGTCTTTGAGCACGGCCTTAAGGCGCTCTTCAAATTCGCCGCGAAACTTCGCGCCAGCGATCAGTGCGCCCATATCCAATGACAGAATGCGCTTGTTTTTAAGGCCTTCGGGCACTTCACCGTTGATGATCCGCTGCGCAAGACCTTCGACAATTGCAGTCTTGCCCACGCCGGGCTCGCCGATGAGCACCGGATTATTCTTGGTGCGCCGCTGCAACACTTGAATGGTGCGACGGATTTCATCATCGCGGCCGATGACCGGATCAAGCTTGCCGGCCAATGCCAGCGCCGTCAGGTCCACTGTGTATTTGGACAAAGCCTCGCGACTCTCTTCGGCATTGGGATCATTGACCGCCTCGCCGCCACGCACCTCGGTGATGGCTTGTTCAAGCTTGGCTTTGCTGATCCCAACGGACTTGAACAACTTGCCCAGTTCGCCTCGGTCGTCGCACAGCGCCAACGCAAACAACTCACTGGAGATGTACTGATCGCCGCGCTGCTGCGCGAGCTTATCGGTGACATTGAGCAGCCGCGACAGGTCGGGCGATATATGCACCTCGCCAGGTGTGCCCTCAACCTTGGGCAGTCGGTCGAGCAGTGCAACGAGCTCGGTTTTAAGTTTGGGCAGATTGGCGCCAGCTTTCCCCAGTAACGGCCGCAAGGAGCCTCCCTGCTGATCCAGCAATGCCGACAGCAGGTGTGCCGGATCGAGCATCTGGTTATCGGCTCCCACCGCCAAGGACTGGGCGTCGGCGAGGGCGTTCTGGAATCGGCTGGTTAGTTTGTCGTTACGCATGACACCCATGTTGGGGCAAGCCCAACTCGCTTCAATAGGTACTGACCGTCAATGCGGAAACAGGTGCCTCAGCGTGGCGATAACGCCGACGCCCGCCGCCATCAACAACACCTGCCAAATACTGGCGCGCAGATCGACACGCCGATGCATACCGGGGATCAGGTCTGCCACGGCCACATAGAGCAGGCTGGCTGCCGATACGCCCAGCGCATAGGGCAAGGCAGTCATCGCCTGCGAGAGTGCGAAATAACCAATCAAGCCGCCCAGAATGGACGTGAAGCTGGTGCCGACATTGGACAGCAGCGCCTGTCGGCGGCTCATGCCGCCATGCAACAGCACGGCAAAGTTACCCACCTCAGCCGGAATCTCGTGGGTCATCACGGCAAGGCCGGCCACGATGCCCAGCTGTATATCAGTCATGAACGCGGCGGCAATCAGCACGCCATCGAGCGCGTTATGCACACCCTCACCCACCAGCATCATCGTGGCGGAGGCACGATCGCGTGCACCGTGGCCCGGCGTGTGCTGTTCGCAATGGTCTTCGTGGCAATGCCGCCACAACACCAGCTTTTCCAGAATGAAGAACAGCGCGATACCGCCCAGCAGCGACAGGCCTACGCCGCTGACATCTTGGCCGGGTGAATGCTCGACCGCCTCGGGCAACAGGCCCAGCAGCGCAGCACCCAGCAGCGCTCCGGTGGCAAAGGCCACCAGATAGGGCAAGGAGCGCGCACGCGCACGCTCGTTGAGCAACAGGAACAACGATGCCACCAGCGCGCTGAGCACGCCGCCGACAAAGGTGAACAGGATGATCCAGGTGAGAGTGTTCAAGCGCTCAAGTGTAACAGCCAAGAGGGCCGTCACTGGCCACTGCGCGGCAGGGTTTATGCCCGAGGGTCAATCCATACAAGCGTGGCCATGCGGCCGGTGCGCGCCGCGCGCCGATAGGAATAAAAGTCATCAGTCTCGGTATAGGTGCAGCGGCCGCCACCGCTGACCGCGGTCACACCCTCGGCCGCCAGCGCGCGACGTGCCAGTGCATATAAGTCGGCCAACCAGCGACCCCGAGCATTGGCCGAGAATGCTGCGACCGCACCGGCGTCGACAGCACAAAACGCCGCCCGCACCTCATCGCCCACCTCAAATTGCGCAGGTCCGATGGCCGGTCCCAACCACGCCTGCAGCGCCACACCCGGTGTGGCCTTGGTACGAAGAGCGCGCACGCTGTGTGCCAGCACACCACCAGCTAATCCGCGCCAACCGGCATGGGCGGCAGCCACCGCCGAACCGTCTGCTGCGGCCAATAACACCGGCAGGCAATCGGCCGTCTGGATGGCACACACCACCCCTGCGGTATGCGTCGCCGCTGCATCGGCACGGCGCGTGCCCGGCTGATCCAGGTCGGCAACATCAATGCCGTGCACTTGTTCTAGCCACTGCGGTGCAGCGGGTAACCGCACCGCCGCCGTCAGCCGCTGCAGGTTCTGTAGCAGCGCAGCAGTGTCGTCACCGACATTCTGGCCAAAATTAAAACTGTCGAAGGGTGCGGCACTGACGCCGCCACGACGCAGCGTACAAACAGCCCGCACACCGGGCACCGCCGGCCAGTCGGGCAGCAACAGGGCCGGCATCACGATTATCAGACCGAGGCGTCGCGCAACACTTGCAGCAGCCCCAGCAGATCGTCAGGGGCCGGTGTTTGCACCTCGACGGTCTCGCCTGTCACCGGATGTTCAAAAGCCAGCCGCGTGGCATGCAGCGCCTGCCGACGAAACCCTTGCAGGGCAGCGCGCACCTGCGGCGAATCACCCGCCCGCAACTGCCGCCGACCGCCGTAAGCCGGATCACCGACCAGCGGATGACCTGCATGGGCCATGTGCACGCGGATCTGGTGCGTGCGGCCGGTTTCCAGATTGACGCGCAGCAGCGTGTGGTTTTGGAAGCGCTCGATCAGACGGTAATGCGTGACGGCATCGCGACCGTCAGGGCGCACCGTCATTTTGATGCGGTCGGTCCGGTGACGGCCGATGGGCTGATCAATGGTGCCGCCGCCGGTGGCCTTGCCGACCACCAGCGCCAGATACTCGCGGTGGATGTCGTGTTCACGCAGCAACTCGACCAGCGCCGTATGCAGTTCGATGGTGCGTGCGACGACCAGCAGGCCGCTGGTGTCTTTGTCGATGCGATGCACGATGCCGGCGCGCGGCACGGTAGCGAGCTTCGGATCCCAGGCCAGCAGCGCGTTTTGCAGCGTATTGGACGGGTTTCCAGCACCCGGATGCACCACCAGACCGACGGGCTTATTGAGGACCAGCAAATGCTCGTCCTGCCAGCGCACATCGATGGGGATGGACTGTGGCTGCACAGTGACGTCTGGCGGCACCTCGGCCTGCACACTGACCTGCTCGCCGCCATACATCAGATCGCGGGGCCGCGCAGGCTGGCCATTGATGCGCACAGCACCGTCGCGGATCCAGCCGGCCAGACGCGAGCGAGAATATTGGGGCAACGCTAACGCCAGCGCGGCATCCAAGCGCAGGCCGGCGGGGGTGGCGGGCAATTCGATCTGGTGGTTACGGAACTCAGCAGGCATCAGGGTGTCGCAGTGGTAGCCGGGGGGTTTCGCTATACTCTCACGCCCCGAGTCCCAGGATCCCACCATGACGAGCCTGCCTGTCCCGACGCGCCGCGCCACCTGGCGACTCTTGCCCCTGGCGCTGGCACTGACTGTGCTGGCCGCCTGCACCAGCAACGGCAACAAGCTGTCACGTCTGGCGCCCGACTCGCTGTATGAGCGCGCCTCCAAATCGCTGCGCAGCGGCGACTATCAGGAAGCAATCCGCGTCTACGAGGCCCTGACGGCCCGTTACCCGTTCACCGATCAGGCCCGCCAGTCGCGCCTCGATATCATCTACGCCTACTACAAGAACCGCGAAAAGGAATCGGCTATCGATGCCGCCGAAACCTTCATTCGCGAAAACCCGGCACATCCGCGGGTCGACTACGCCTGGTACCTCAAGGGCCTGGTGGACTTCGAGCGCACACCCAACAAAGTAGAGCGACTGGCCAACATCAATCTGGATGGCCGCCCGCCCAGCACTGCACGCAAGTCGTTTCTGGCTCTCAAGGTGGTGGTGGATCAATACCCCAAGAGCGCCTATGCCGCCGATGCGCGCCGCCGCATGATCTATCTGCGCAACCGGCTGGCGGATTTCGAGATGCAAGTGGCTCGTTACTATCTGCAGCGCAATGCGTGGGTAGCCGCTGCACAGCGCGCACAGGTCTCTATCGAGCAATACGATGGCGCACCGTCAACGCGTGAGGCGCTACAAATCCTGATCGAGTGCTATCAAAAGCTCGGCTATACCGAACTGGCTGCTAATACCCAGAAGGTCTATGCAGAGAACTTCCCGGCCGGCTCAACCGACGGTACGGGCGGCAACTCTCGCTGGTGGAAGATCTGGCAGAAGAAGAACGGCTGATCGCTTAGCGGCGATAACCGTTGGTGATCGGGTAGCGCCAGTCGCGGCCAAAGGCACGGCGGCTGACGCGGATTCCCGGCGGCGCCTGCCGGCGCTTGTATTCATTGCGCTTGACCATATCCAGCACGCGCCCGACTACGGCTCGATCAAAACCCCGCGCCACAATTTCATCGACCGACAGGTCATCCTCGATGAACGCCTCGAGGATGGCGTCGAGCACTTCGTAAGCGGGCAATGAGTCGGTATCTTTCTGGTCATGGCGCAATTCGGCAGTGGGCTCACGTTCGATGACGCGCCGCGGAATGGCATCAGCACCGCCGAAGTCGCCGCGCTCTTGCGCCAGCACATTGCGATAGCGCGCCAGCCGATACACCAACAACTTGCTGCAGTCTTTGATGGGCGCAAAGCCACCGTTCATGTCGCCATACAAGGTGGCATAGCCCACAGCCATTTCGCTCTTGTTGCCAGTAGTCAGCAGCATGCGGCCCGTCTTGTTAGAGATGGCCATCAGCAATACGCCACGGCAGCGCGCCTGAATATTCTCTTCGGTAGTGTCTGGTTTAAGGCCGGCAAACTGTTCGGCCAGCGCACCCAAAGTAGACTCAAACATACCCTCGATGCTGATCACGCCATGGGCCACGCCCAAGGTGCGCGCCTGTTCGGCAGCATCGTCGATGCTCATCTGCGACGTATAGCGCGACGGCATCATCACCACTTGCACGCGGTCTGGGCCAAGCGCATCGCGCGCAATAGCCAAGGTAAGGGCCGAATCCACACCGCCAGACAAACCCATCACCACACCGGGGAAGCCGTGCTTGGCGACGTAATCACGCACACCCAGCACCAGCGCGCGATACACGCTCTCTTCGGGGCCCAGTTCCGGCGCAATGGGTGAGGTGCCAACAGCATGGGCTGTCACGCCGCGACGACCCTCGCGACTGGGCCCTTCACGACGAAACTCAACACAAACCAGAGCCTCTTCAAAGGCACCGGCCCGCAGCACGATCTCGCCATCGTGATCAAACACCACCGAGCGGCCGTCAAACACCAGCTCGTCCTGGCCGCCCACCAAATTAACGTAAGCCAACGGCAGGCCCACTTCGCTGACGCGCTGGCGCAGCATGCGCTCGCGCTCGCGCTGCTTGCGCTGCTCATAGGGCGACGCATTAATGACCAGCAGCAACTCGGCGCCAGCAGCCAACGCAGCACGTGCCGGTTCTGGCTCCCAGATGTCCTCGCAGATTAAAAGTCCAACGCGAAAGCCTTTGATGTCGACCACTGTGGCGTCGGTGCCGGCAGTGAAATAGCGCTTTTCGTCGAACACGCGATAGTTGGGCAGACAGTTCTTGCGATGGCGCGCAGGCTCTTGTCCACGCTGCAGCAACACTGCAGCGTTGTAGATGCGTGGCGCACCAGCCGTACCTTCATATTCGGGATAGCCCACCATCACTGCTGGCAGGCTGGTGTCGCCCTCGGCACTGACCACTGCCGTGGCCAACTCGGTCAGCGCCCCATCCACCTGGGCCCGCAGGCCGCGGTGAAACAGCAGGTCTTCGGGCGGATAACCCGACAAGGTGAGTTCGGGAAACAGCACCAGATCTGCGCCAAGCTCAGCCGCGCGCCGGCTCTCTGCCAGCACGCGGTCTAGGTTGCCCCGCACATCGCCCACCAACAAATCGAGCTGGGCGAGTGCGACCTTGAGTGAGTCAGCGCTCACGGGCGCAGCGGCCTACTTCTTGCGCGCAGGACGCGAGACTGTCGTCTTGCGAACGGCTTTCTTGGCGGTCTTTTTGGCGACCTGCTTAGCGGCCTTTTTGGCCACCTTGACCGGCGCCTTCTTCACAGGCTTTTTGACGACCTTGGCCGGTACCTTCTTGACAGCCTTTTTGGCCGCTTTCTTGGCAACAGGCTTGGCGGCTTTCTTCGCAGCCTTCTTCGCAGTCTTTTTGGCCGCAGGCTTAGCGCGTGCCGCCGGTGCCGCAACCACTACCGTTTCGCGACGGGCAGCCTTGGCAGCACGGCGCTTGAGCAGATCGGCCATTGCGCCACCGAGCTCAGCCGGCGACTTGACGGTGCGGACACCGGCAGCCTCCAGTGCCTTGAACTTGTCTGCGGCAGTGCCCTTGCCACCGGCCACCACGGCGCCGGCGTGACCCATGCGCTTGCCCGGCGGTGCGGTCACACCAGCGATGTAAGCCACCACCGGCTTGCTGACAAAGCGCGCGATGTGAGCTGCTGCAGCCTCTTCGTCGCTGCCGCCGATCTCGCCGACCATGATGATGCCTTCGGTCTGCGGATCGCGCTCAAACAGCTCGATGACGTCGATGAAGCTCATGCCGCGCACCGGATCGCCGCCGATGCCAACACAGGTGCTTTGGCCTAGGCCATTCTGGGTGGTCTGGTGCACAGTCTCATAAGTGAGGGTGCCCGAACGCGACACGATACCGATGCGACCCTTCTTGTGAATGAAGCCCGGCATGATGCCGATCTTGCATTCATCGGGCGTGATGATGCCCGGGCAGTTGGGACCGATCAGGCGTGTGGCCGAGCCAGCCAGTGCCGCCTTGACGCGGATCATATCGTTGACCGGAATGCCTTCGGTGATGCAAACCACCAGCTCGATGCCCGCATCGGCGGCCTCGAGGATGGCATCGGCCGCAGCAATAGCCGGCACATAAATCATGCTAGTGGTGGCGCCGGTCTCACGCACGGCATCGTGCGCAGTGTTGAACACCGGCAGATCCAGGTGAGTGGTACCGCCGCCGCCCGGCTTCACACCGCCGACAACACGGGTGCCGTAAGCGATGCACTGCTGTGAATGGAACGTGCCCTGCTTACCGGTGAAGCCTTGGACGATGACCTTGGTGCGCTTGTTTACAAGAATGCTCATGGGGGATATCCGTGTGTCTTACTTGGCGGCTGCGGCAGCGACAACTTTGCGCGCCGCATCGGTGAGGCCTACGGCCGGAATCAGCGCCAGACCGCTGTCTTTGAGCATCTTCTGGGCTTGGACGGCATTGGTGCCTTCGAGGCGTACCACCACCGGCACCGACACACCCACCTTCTGAAAGGCAGTGATGACGGCTTCTGCCACAGTGTCGCAGCGCACGATGCCACCGAACACATTGACCAGAATCGCCTTGACGTCGGGATTGGACAGGATCAGTTCAAACGCAGCGATGCCGCGCTCGACCGTCACGCCGCCGCCCACGTCGAGGAAGTTGGCCGGCTTGCCGCCGTGCAGCTTGATGACGTCCATGGTGGCCATGGCAAGGCCCGCGCCGTTGACCATGCAGGCGATGTCGCCATCGAGCGAGACATAGTTGAGGTCGTGACGCGCAGCGCGCGCTTCCATCGGGTCTTCCTGCGTCTCGTCACGCAGCGCGACCAGCTCGGGATGACGCATCAGGGCGTTGGGATCGATGCCGATCTTGGCGTCGAGCGCGACCAGATTGCCTTCCTTGGTCACGATCAGCGGATTGACCTCGACCAGGCTGGCATCGTTGTCGATATACAGCTTGTACAGGGCCTTGAGGATGGCGGTGAACTGCGCGATCTGGTTGCCTGCCAACTTCAGGCCAAAGGCCAGGTTGCGGGCCTGATAGGCCTCGAGGCCCACAGCAGGGTGAATGGTTTCGCTGAGGATCTGCTCGGGGTGGTGGGCAGCGACTTCTTCGATGTCCATGCCGCCCGCGGCAGAGGCCACCACCGCGATGCGGCCCTTTTCGCGGTTGAGCGTCAGGCTGAGATAAATCTCGCGCTCGATGCCCGAACCGCTTTCGACGTAGACCTGATGGATGGGCAGGCCCTCTGCACCGGTCTGCGGGGTGACCAGGCGCTGACCCAGCAGATGGGCGGCTGCAGCACCCACTTCAGTGGCGCTTTTGACGATCTTGACGCCGCCGGCTTTGCCGCGGCCACCAGCGTGCACCTGCGCTTTGACGA
>Ga0114974_10001461_pt1 | contig 18666 bp, 12 predicted proteins | sample S_130206_EF_Meta_FD_87318 | JGI IMG/M metagenome (GOLD analysis project Ga0114974, IMG submission 87318) | Freshwater microbial communities from Lake Simoncouche, Canada to study carbon cycling - S_130206_EF_MetaG | ecosystem: Environmental > Aquatic > Freshwater > Lake | place: Lake... | reverse complement strand
GCTGGCGGAAGTTCTAACACTGCATCTGGATATTGTACAACAGTTGGTGGTGGAGGTAGTAATACTGCATCTGGATATTATGCAACAATTGCAGGTGGAAGTACTAACGTTGCAAGTGGTAATTATTCTATAGCATCTGGAAATGATGCTAATAGTCAATTATATGGTCAATATTCTCATGCAGCAGGATCGTTCGGTGCAAATGGAGATTCTCAATATGTAAGATTTGTGATGCGTAATACTACATCAGGAACTGCAATATCATCTCTATCAGCTAATTTATTTCTCAATGGTTCCTCTTCAAGATTAACTTTACAATCTGGATATGTATATTCTTTAAATTTCAAAATTTTAGGTTCACAAAATAATGGTGTAAATATTTCAGAATTTAATAAAAGAGCAGTGGTTAGAAATATAGGCGGAACTTTATCTGCATTAAATATTGTTGATATAACACCACCTTATGAAGGAAATCCTGCTACTGAGGCAGCTATAACAGTTAATAGTGGTACTAGTTCTGTGAATGTATCAGTTACAGGTATTTCTAGTGAAACTTGGAGATGGGTTGCAGTTGTTGATGGTATAGAAATGAAATATTCTTGATATACGTTATTTGGTAAAATAAATAACACTTATAAATGAATAACTATGTATTTTTATGCGACTCTCCTGAATTAGATTCAGGATTTGCAAACGTTGGCCGTAATATTTTATCAAGAATACAACTTCCAGAAGATAGTAAACTCTATGTATGGGGTTTAGGTCATGATAATATACCAACTGATATAAAGTATCCAATTTATTCTGGTGGCATAAACTCATCATGGAGAGATAAAAATAATATTAATAGATTTTATGAATTTTTAAATCGTTTAGAAGATGAAATTACTCTTATTGTTGTTCATGATGCATTTCGTCTTTTAGAATTTTGTCCAGTTATTGATGAAATACGATTGTATAAAAAACTTAAAATTATAGCTTATATTCCAGTTGATTCTTACTTAACACCAGATGATCAACCCTTTTTATCTAGAGTAGATATTCCTGTAGCATACACTGAATTTGGCAAAAAAGAAATTCAGAAATATACTTTAAGAGAAGTTTTGGTAGTATCTCATGGATTAGAACATGAAACTTATAAACCTCTTAATATAAATCGCCAAAAATTATTTCCACAGCTTACGTCTTCTGATAAATTAATTGTTAATGTAAATTCAAATTCACAAAGAAAATCTCCAGAAAAATCTATTGAAATATTAAAAGAGTTATTAGAATTTGAAAATGATTATTTTTTATATATGCATATGAGTCCTTATAAGGAAATTGATATTAAAAAATTAGCATTGGATTTAGGAGTTGAAAAAAATATGATTTTTGCAGACCCTTTTTTTGAAGATTCAAAAATAGGAAAAACATTATGTTCAAAAGAACTTTTATGTGAAATTTATAATAATGCAGATTTGGTATTATCATCATCTGTAGGCGAAGGTTGGGGATTAACGGCATTTGAAGCTGCTGCATGTAAAATTCCTATTGCAGTTCCGTATCATACGTCTTATAAAGAGTTGTTTACAAATGATAGTTGCTTATTTTTACCAACGAATAATACCACGACAGATAATACTACATTTTTTATGAAAAAAGTATGGCCTCTTGTTGATGTTAAAACTAGTGCGTTTTTAATTCATAATGCATTCAAACAAAATAAATTAAAAGAAAAAGCAGAAAAAGCAAAGATAATAGCAGATAGTTATTGTTGGGATAAAGTTGCATTAGAGTGGAATAGAATAATTAGAATGTAATTTAAGTATTTCTTAGGTTATTAGTCAATTTAAATAAACACTGCCATAAATATAGATAATGACAACAGTTCTTTCATCTTTATCTGCTTTATATCCGTTCACGTCTGTATACGAATCTGATAATTTAACCTTTATAAATTTTGAAAGAGGTTTAAATATACCGTTATCAACAGTCGCATCATATAATGTATTGTTGAATTTTGAATCATTTAGCAATAGATTTAAAGATATAAGTTTTTCTAAAGATTACTATTGTTTTTTAACAGACCTTTCAAACCTTTCATCTTATTTCGATTCGTTAACACAATTTTCATCAATTTCATGTGGATACGATATGAAAGAATTTTTAACAAAATATGATTGGATTAAAAATAATTTCTCTCAAAGTACAACAGGGTATAATCAAACTCAATTTTTAGGAATTGTAGATAAAAATTTAAACTTTAATATTCTTCCACTTAAAACCAAATATTCTATTAATAATGATCTTTACTCTGATACAGAAAATTATAGAGAATATCAAAAAATTTATGATTCAGGAGATTCTCTTTTTTTACAATTTAAAACTGACAAAATACCTTTTGTTTTAGAACCAGACAAATATTCTCTTCTTTTTAATTCATATAATATAACTTCATGCTATATTAATAATGCAGATTTTATTAATAATGGTGCTGTTGGTGGTGATTGTCCTTTAAATTCTGATGTAATCTTTTTTGAACAAAGTGAATATGGCTCTTATAATAATAACGGACCAGAAAATGTAAATTCATTTAACAATGGAACCCTTCTTTGTTTATGGCTTTCTTCACAAACAGTTGAGCCTTCATCAAATAAAATTTGGGCGGAAAGATGGTATGATCCAAACACAGTAACAGAAGGAAATGCATTTATAACACAAAAGAACACTCTTTCATCTAGTTTTTCGTATATCTCTGATATTCCATCTAATAAAATTCTTTCTGAAAAAGAAAAATTAACTTATTTAAGATATGGACCAAAAAGAAACGAAACATTTGTTAATAGTTTCTCATCAAATTTACAAATTTATTTTAAAAATTGGGATAAAAATTTCTCATCAGAAGTTAATGGAATTTCAGGATATGTAGTAGGAAATTACCCTAAATCTTCTGATTCGTTAATTTTAGATGGAAGTATTCATGGTCATGTACCACCAGAAGACGAGATGTATATTGATAATGATATTTCAGTTGGTTTATGGGCATATGCAGATGATTGGAGTGTTAATAATGATTCTCAATTTTTCGGTAATTTTTATAATGAAAGTGGTTACGGAATTTTTTATAACACAGGAACAACAAATAATTTAATTTCTATTCCTACAAGTTCACACAATCTTTATGCATTAAATTATAAAGGTTATAAAGTATTTGAAAAAGATCTTAAAGATGATTTAGGATTATCAGGGTTAGCAATAGATTATGTTAAAACAGATTTATTTGGTAATCGCTGGTTATATGATTCTTATAATCACAATCTTTATAAAATAGAAAACGACGACTTAGCTGTTCAAACAGTTTTATTACCAAGTAATTCAAATATCACAAAAATAGATTGTGACTCTAATAATAACATTTATTTCTTAGACAACACATCTAAAACTATTTCTTCTATAAATTCATTTGGTGAATTCTTATCAAGTGGTGTTATTCCTTCATACCAAGACATTTTTGAAATAGATCTTAATAATAATGTAGTTGTAGATTCTGCTGAATTTTTAACCTTTAACAGCATTAATCAGCCTGTTAAAATGGTTGGTCCTACACTATACATTAATAATAATCGTGTTTTACATTTAACAGATAAACCACAAGCATTAAAACTTGATCTTTATGATAACGTATGGATTTTATTTAAAGATCAAATTATTAAAACTGATAGTAAAGGAACTCTTTTATTACGAAAAACGATTAATCTTTCTTTTACAAACACAGATGCAGAAATGAGTTTTGTTAAAAATTTCTCTGGTAATAAAGAGGTAATTAATCTTTGGATTGTTTTTAATAAAGGAAAACAAATTATAGTTTTAGATTTAGATGGAAATGTTGTTAAACGTATTGATTTAATTAATCTTTTTATTGGTCGGCTTTGTCAAGATTTTGAATTGAATGTAACTGGTGATTTTAGCGGATTTGATTCTAAAAGAAAATACGAAAGAGTAAACTCAAATCCTATTACTCCTAAAAATCCAGCATTTTCAGTAAGAGCAGAACTTACTTGTGGAACTGATCGTAAACTTCTTCGAATGGATTATCCTGCAATTTCAGCAAGAGGCTGGAATCATTTAGCATTTACAATAGAAAACTTTAGAAATCTAACAGTTGCTAAATTTTATGTAAACGGAAGAGTTGTTCAAACTCAATCTTTTGCAAAAAACTATAAAATTGATTATCAATATCGCTCAACACCTTTTATTATAGGTGGAATTTCTGGAAAACTTGGTGCAAAAAATATTGAAAAAGCTATTGTAAAAAATGGTTACTTTGTTGGAGAAGTTGACGAGATAAGAATTTATAAAGATGCTTTAAATAGTTTCCAAATTCTTAATCTTTATCTTAACAGTCGTTATGATAAATGGCAACCTATTTCGTTTTATATAAAAACACCAGAAATAACAATGATTGAAGAAATAGATACATTTCACTTAAATCGTTACAAAGGATTTAAATCGAATTATTTTAATATTCGAATAAAGAATTTTTCAGATAATCCTGCATTACAAAATCTTGTAGAAAACTACATAAATGCTAATATTTCTTCTTTTGTTCCTGCAAATACGCAATTAAACAAAGTAATGTTTGATTAAAATTATCAAAGACATAAGTAATTTTATGAATCCAACAGATCGTTTACTAACAAAACTACCCCATATTAGAAGCTTATTCGGGGACGATGAATTTCAAAAAACAAACACTCGTTACGAATTATTTGATAACTCATCAATATCAAAGGATAAACGAGTTCAAAGACTTTCTGTAACAAATGCATTTGATTACAACTCAGAACTAACTGAAGGTGGATCGCGTATATCAAACATGTATTATCATCAGTTGATGTATAATTCTACATCAGATGATAAAAAAAGACGAACAGATGATTATCGCTCAATGGCAAACTACCCAGAAGTTGAGCGTGCATTAAGAGAAATTGTAAATGAATTTTTTGAAAAAGATGACAAAGGAAGAACCGCAAAGTTTAATCTTTTAGGAGATTATAATGATGAAGTTAAATCTCTTATTCAAGAAGAGTTTTATAAATTTTTAGAAATTTTTAAACTTGATGAAAAAGGATCTGGATTTATTAGAGATTGGTTAGTTGAAGGAGAATTGTTCTTTGAGAATATTGTTTCTATTAAAAAACCAGAACTTGGTATTATTGGTGTAACACGAATTTGTGCTGACCGATGTGATCCTCTTTATTATGATTTAGATAATGAACTTATAGATTGCTTTTTATTAAGAGAAAAATCTCCAGACATGTATCCTTTCCAGTGGGGTAAATTTACTGCACAAGCATCGTACGGAACAAATCATCAACATCAGTTATTGTTTATGAATGATAAGCAATTGACTTATATTGCAAATGATCAATGGAGCGATGGTAAAAAGTTTAAGCTTCCTGTTCTTCATTATGCACATCGTCCTTATCGTCAGCTTTCTCTTATAGAAGATGCAACAGTTATTTACATGCTTGTACGTGCGCCCGAAAGACTTGTTTTTACAGTGGATGTAGGCAACATGCAACCGAGTAAGGCTGAACAGTATATGAAGCGTCTTATGGGCCAATTCTGGAGCAAAAAAACTATGTCTAGAGATGGTCGTGTGGAAAATGTTTATGATCCACAAGGTATGCTTGAAAACTATTGGTTTCCTGTTCGTGAAGGTGGTAAGGCTAGTGATGTCAAATCTATTGGTGGTGGTAAAGCATCCCCTGATAACCTTGAAATCTTAAATTACTTTGTTCAAAAACTTTATCAAAGTCTTAAAGTTCCTCTTTCAAGACTAAATTCAGAAGCAGCTTTTGCTGATGGCGAAAGTATTACTCGCGAAGAATTAGCTTTTGCAGAATATATTATTAATATTCAAAAACTTTGGTCATCAGCAATCAAAAAATCTTTTATTGTTCACTTAAAGTTAAAAGGTAAAAAGATTTTAGAATCTGTAAAAAAACTAAACATGGATAAAATCATGATTCGTGGAGGTAATATTCCACAAAATAGTTTTCAAGTATCTCAAGTATTTAAAGATGAATTTAATAATAAATGCTGGGATAATTATGATTTATTAACAGAAGAAATAAATTCTACAATCGAAGGTTTACATGAAAATTTAATATCTGAAAAAGATAAACTTGAAAAAGAAATTTCTATTATTGAAGAAGCAATAGAAAACATTAATGATGGAATCGTCACTGAATCGGAAGATTTTAACATGAGTATTTTAGAAAAATCTCTTGAAAATGTAAAAGAAGAAATAATTTATGTAGAAGAACAAGAGAGGGATATTAATGATATAAGATCTGATATGCTTTCTTGGTGGGAACAATATGATCTTTCTGAAGAAGATATAATTGTTAAATTTGTTGAACCAAGTCAGTTTTTTGCACTAAGAGAACAACAACTCTTTAATATCAAATATGAGAATTTTAATAACATGAGTGGAAATGATTTTGTTTCAAACACTCTTGCTCTTAAAATGTATCTTGGATGGACAGACAAAGAAATTTTAGTAAACCTTGACATGCTTCGTAAAGATGCTGCATTTCGTTGGGAACTTGCTCAAATTGAACAAAATGGTCCAGACTTCCGTGAAAAAGCTCTTGAAGAAATTCAAGGAACTGCTATGGCAGGTGGTGCAGGTGGTGATATTGGTCTTGGTGGATTAGGAGGTGGCGGAGGTCCACCTTCGTTACCATCTCCATCAGGAGGTGATTCAGGCGGTGGGGGCGGCGGAGGTGGGGGTGCTGAATCATTACCAGATTTTGGAACTCCACCACCAGCAGGATCAGAAGGTGGTCCACCAGCAACAGAAGGTGGCGATGAAGAAGAAGGTCCAACACCACCAGCAGCATAAAAATATAAGTAATATATATGAATAATATTGCCCCAGAAGGTTTCGGCTCAACATATTTAAACAGCAGAATAGAATCTTATGCAGATTTAGTTTATAGAACTAAATCTTTATTAGGTTGGCCTTCTGCACCAGTTGAAATAACAGATGAACAGTGGGGTCATATTATTGATAAAGCTGTTGAAGACTTTACAGAATTTGAAGGAAATCGCGAAGAAGAATATCTTGTTTTTTGTTCAAATTCTTACAAAAGAAACTGCGGTGTTAAATTAGACGATTTATTAAATGTTGGTTGCAATGAACAATATTGTTACACAACAACAGTTGTTGAAGAAGTTACTGCAACATATCAAAACTGCAATATTTTAGGAACATCTACTGCTTATCTATCAACAGATCCATTTACCTATCCAACTCAATATAATTATCTTAATCCGAATGTACTTCCTTTTTCAGGATTAAGTGGTCAGAATTTTTCTTTATATTTTGATCCTGATAATCCATGGGATGCAACAGGAATTTGTGGTGCGAATTGTGTAACAATCAATCCTTTAAATTCTCGTTGGTATCTTCTTTCAAGTAATCCTAGCTTATCAGCAACAAGATTTAACTTTTTAACAAACCCTATATTATCAGCAGTTCTTTCATCAGTATCTTATAATGTAAATCAATACGGTTTTACTAATGTGCCAATGTCTGCACTTGGTAGTTCAGTTTCTGCGATTCCAATTAAATATTATCCACTATCAGCATTTTATGCAGTAGATACAATAAATGGTCCAGCAGTTTCTGCATGTATTAATATTGGAATGGGTAAAGGTTTTGTTTATCCTAATTGTGATTTAACAAAAATAAGTTCTTGCGCTTCATTAACAGCACAGTATGGAATTTCACCTACTGTTACTGCAAGTTGGCCTAATTCTTCATTAGACTTTTCATCTGCAACTCATTTAAAATTATTTGGTGTTCCATCATGTACAAATGATGGTTCTATTCCACTAGATTCTAATGATGGTATTCTAGGAACATTTACTCTTTGTAATACGGCATTTTCAACAAATGGTCCAATGTCTCTTCGTAAAGTACAATTCTTTAAAGATAATAAACCACCTCTTGAAATTCTTTATGATCAAAACTGTAATTGGACTAATAATGGTTTTACATTCTCTTATCATAACTCTTCGTATAATGAATGTGTAAGACACACGCCAACTAAAGTTCCTGTTGATGTAACATTTGCTAATTGTACTACTATCACTGAAATTGGAACAGTGTCTTCTGTTTTAAGCAGCAATTATGACACTTATATTAATCGTAAAAGAAAAGTTTTAGGTGTGTTTAATGCTGATACAACTTCTCAAGGTGGTTACTTTGGTGGAGGTGGTGACTTACTTTTCAACTTTGACTATGCTCTTCTTGCAAATACTTTTGGATATGATTTAATGGGAAATCGTAGCAATCTTGGTAAACAAGGTTATGACTTATTAACATATCATATGGCACGTTCTTTTGTAGAACATTCTAAAAAGATTTTAAGATATGTTTCTTATCAATTTAATCCAAAAACACAGTATTTGAAATTAATGCCTGAACCAGCAGGAAGTAATTTTTCTAACTCAACTTGTGCATCTGCTAATTGCTGTGATAATGCTATTATGAATCCACATTCAATGCAATGTTATATTGTAGGTGCTTATCTTGAACCTCCTGTTGAACAAATATTAAGTTCTTACTTTATCAAAGAATATGTGCTTGCACTTTCAATGATTACTCTTGGTCGTATTCGTAACACTTATGGTGGAGTTACACTCTATGGTGGTGCAACACTTACTGGTCAAGATTTATTATCTAAAGGTGAAGAAAAGGCTAAAGAACTTCTTGTAGAACTTCGCGATCAGTATCGTCACGGGTCGGCTCCTCCAATGTTCTTCATAAATTAGTAGAGAACTCCGACATTCTTCATAGGTATGTGATAAGTATTGTTATGAAGAAACAGAGTAAATATATATTAGATAAAGATATTGTCCAGAATCTTGTAGATTCTGGATATTCGCGTAAAAATATCGCTGATATGTGCTATTGTTCTATACACTATGTTAAAAAATTTTTAAAAAAGAATAAAATACGAATGATAAAACATGAAATAGTTAATCATAGAAACAATTTAATAAAATATAAAGAAGAAGTAATAGATTTCTACGAAAAGTGTAAACGTTTACATGAAGTTTCAAAAAAATTTAATTGTAGTCCGAGTTCTCTTAGAGATTTTTTTCGAAGTATAAATTATAAATACAAGACTAATAATAATATAGATTTAACAAATCATTTAGAAGATATTGAAAAATATTATTATATTGAGAATAAAAAATTATCCGAAATAGGAAATATCTATAATTGTTCATTTGTTAAAATTCGAGATTTTTTACTAAAAAATAATTGTACACTAAGAGATAAAATTGACATTTTAAAAGAAAGAAATAGCTCGGAAAGTTTTCAAAGAAAATGTTTATCAGCATCGGGTAAAAATAAAGATTATATCCTACCATCAGGTACGATGATAAAATTGAGAGGTTACGAGCCTAATTTTCTTGATTATATTTTTGATAATAAGTTATTGATAGAAACAGATATAGTGTATAAACCGGAAAGAATTCTTTATGAATATAATAATAAAGCATATTTTTATTATCCAGATTTTTATGTTCCTAAATATAATTTAATAGTTGAAACAAAATCTTCTTGGATAATGAAAAAACAAGGAATTGAAAAAACTCTTCAAAAAGAAAAATATACTACGGGCCAAGGATTTCAATTTTTACTAATAATAGATAATAACTTTGAAAAAGTAAAAGATATATTATCTTTATAAATAGATATATGACTGAAAATTTTGATACTTTTGTAGAAAGCTTGCTTTTAGAACGTTACAAACGTTGTAAATCATCAACGCTTCCAGAGCTTTCCGATAATCCACGTTATATTTTCTCTAAATGTGCGCCAAATCCTTATACATCTGGATTTAAAAGAATTTATTATTTACGTCGCGGAGAAGCATTATCTCTTGATAAATGTAAAACTGAACCAAGATTAGGAACTGCTCGATATGAAGAATGTCGTCTTGCTAAACTTGCATATCTTAAAAGAATGAAAAAGAAAGCGGCAATGGCAGAGAAAAAAGATTAAGTTATGTCAAGAAACTTTGATCAGTTTTGTTCTAGATTTTTATTTGAGTCTTTACGCAACAGTTGGAATCCTGAGCGATTTATGCGTGTTGTTCCAAGAGATTTATTTAATGAAGCAAAAATACTCTCAATGGTTAGTAAATTTGCCGAAGACGTTAATCAAGGTAAAATGCCAGGAGGATTTATTGGTAAACTAAATAAAAAATGGACCGTAGCATTATCTGAAAATGGAGAACTTTATATTTCAGGATTTGATTTAACATATAAAGGTCAAAAAGCTGATTTAACAATGAATTACAATGCTGGAAAAATGAACCGTTTCCCATTACAAATAACTGTAGAAAATATGGATTTATGGAGCGTCAGAATTTATGATGAAAATGGAGAACTTGATTCTGATATGAGACAATTTGAAGAAGCACCTAGTCCTGGTAAAATTGATATACCAGATTGGTCATTAACTATTGAAGAACTGAAAAGACTTGGTAAAATTGGTTTAAATAACAATTTAAATAACGATTCAGGTCTTATACCAAAAGATGACTCAAGAGGCTTTGCAGATAGTTTTAATAACGGTAAAATTAACAATATAAAAGTAAACAAGAATATCGTTGAAAATTTTGATCAATTTTGTTTCAGATTCTTATCTGAATCAGTTAATGATGATGAATATCTGAGACTTGCAAGCGAACCAGAAAAAAACAAAGACATTTTACAAAAAATGGTCAATAAGACTACAAAAAAAATAGGATATAGTATCGGTCCTGTGTATCGTGGTGATGCAAATCATGACATTAATATATTTGATCCGAACAAGGGTAAAAAACGTTTAATGAATGAACATCCTAAAGCAATTGCATTTTTTACAAGTAGTCAAAAAAAAGCACTTCAACATGGTCAAATCCGTAGATTTTTTCTAAAAATGGAAAATGCTAATACTATTGACGGTTCCAAAATACAAGTAGGAAAAATTGGTGTTGAACCAGGAATACACCTTAATGATGGAAAAATAGATCAACTTGTAAATAGTGGTCATGACGGAAACATATTTCTAAATGCATATGATTACTCAGCAGGTCTTCATACAGAATATGTCGTATTTTCTCCACATCAAATCAAGTCCGCCGATCCTGTAACTTATGATGACTCTGGAAATATCATTCCTCTTTCAAGTAGATTTGACTCTTCAAAAGAAGATATTAGATATTAAAAATAAATACCTTTATGACAAGAAACTTTGACCAATTTTGTAATTATATTCTAGAAAATAATATATCATTACTGAAATTGGCTGAAAAAGATCAAGCGGGTAGAAATAAACTAGCACAATATTATAATAATCCAAAACTATCACAATTAACTTGGCAACAAAAATTAGAACTTTTTAAAAAAGATAATAATATTCCATTAGAACAGGACGAAATATTTCCAAGTTTAACAAAATATGTTAAAAAAATAGTTAATAAACTAGATTTTGAAAATTTAACCGACACAGATTGGGAGAATTTATTTCTTTTAGTGCAACACGCCGATGATGATATAAATTTTCAAAAACAAATGCTTCCGCAATTTTATAAAAAGTATGGTGAAAAGGGATACAAAACACCATATAAATATCTATATGATCGAATATCTTGCAACGAAAACGGAACACAGAAATATAATACACAAGATCTATGTGGACAATAAACTTAGCTCATCATCAACCCCCCAACAATAGCGGAAATATCATTCCTCTTTCACAAAGATTTGACTCTTCAAAAGAAGATATTAGATATTAAAGATAAATACCTTTATGACAAGAAACTTTGACCAATTTTGTAATTCTGTTTTAGAAGCTTGTTGGAAAGGCTATAAAAAAGTCGGAATGAAAAAGAAAGGAAAAAAGAACGTTCCTAACTGTGTTCCAGAAGAAACGGTTGAAGAAAAATCAACACCTGCATGGCAAAGAAAAGAAGGTAAAAATCCTTCTGGTGGTTTGAATAAAAAAGGTGTAGCATCTTATAGAAAGGCAAATCCTGGTTCTAAACTTAAAACAGCAGTAACTACAAAGCCTTCTAAACTTAAAAAAGGAAGCAAAGCTGCAAAACGTAGAAAGTCATTTTGCTCGCGTATGACCGGGATGAAGAAAAAATTAACTTCTGCAAAAACTGCCCGTGATCCAGATAGCCGTATTAATAAATCACTTCGTAAGTGGAATTGTTAATTTTATACTTCTACAACAGTTCCATAATATCCTAAAATAGGATTTTCTATTGATGAATCAATAGTTTTATGCGGGAATATTATACACTTTACATGTTTTGAAAGATTTGTAGTTTGATTTTTAATATTAAACTCCGATTCAAAAGGAATATTACTCTCTATTGAGTGTCTCCATAAACTCCATACATGTTCACGGTCATCTTCACTTATACAAACAAACCAACCATTCATTTTTAATTGGTCAAGATCAAGACCAGTGAAATTTACAAATGCTTTATTAGCCCATGTTAAGTTTCCTAATTTATCAAACTCTACCATGCATGTTGTCATAAGGTTTGATGCAATTAATTTACTACGTAGTTCTGCTAAACGAGTATTATCGTCAATACGAAGAATACGATCCATAATAGACTTGCCGCTATTTTTAGAAAATTCTTTAGAGAGAGATTGTATTACAGGAAGAACTTCTTCGTGTATAATTTTATTATTAGATTTTGTACTCTCTTCTATATTTTCTATTTTATTATAGATTTTCTTTATAGGTGCTATAATCATTCTCCAACCACCATAAAGAAAGCCGCCAATACCAATTACATATGAACAAAACTCTAATACTTTGTTAAAATTCTCTAAATCAAAAGACATAGTACTATTTATTATAATTACTTTATATACCAGAAAAAGGATCAAATAAAGTTGCACTAATATTGGTGTAATTACTTATTAAAGAACTTAATGCAGTACCTAATGATACTACTTTATCGTTTTGATATTTTACAAAAATAGCATTGTAAGAACTTGGAACATTTGAATATGTTAAACCGTTTGAATTTGTAACAAAATAGTTATTACCGTAAACATCTGTTTGCCAATTATATACATCTGCGGTTAATGATAGTTGTGAACTATACCAATCGTTAGAGCAATTTACATTATATTGATTGCGATAATTTTTATAAAATGACTCACCTTCCCATTCACCTGTTTGATAATTCCATGGACTAAATTGTAATGGAGTTTCGTATAAACCATAATATGGTTTTCCATTCTTTTCATTTTCATTAGAGTAAGGAATAAATGTTTGTTTTCCTTCAGATAATATCTTTCCTTGATTTTTTCCTAAAGAATAATCTGTTACATACTCTGAATTATTTAAACGCTTGCCAAAAGGAGGATCAAAATAGTTATCTTTGCGATAAACATTTACACCTGAATTATTTGGAACGAATGTAGTTTGTGAATCAAAGGTTTCATATCTACTCATTCCAATTCTTTTAGGAGAGTAGAAATTTATTTCACTTTTTGTTTTAAGATTATCAACACTTTCTTCAACTACAAAATTTGATCCATTTTGATTTAATAAATCTCTCCAAGGAGTTTTCGGTGTTACAAAAACTCCTGAAGCTATAGGAACTAAAACAGATTTCTCACCATATGTTATGTTATGCACAGTTACATTTGCATCAAAATCATTTCGTGCATAGTAATTTACAAACATTGGAATTCCGCTTAATTCTGTATTAAAAATTATAGTAGAATCAAGGCTTGTAGCAGTTAAACCTGTTTTTGTCGGATTGCAGAAATGTTCACATCCACAAGTTCTTAAAGAATCACAATCTGAATAACAGCGTGTTTCTCTGATATAACAATTTGTTATTTCTGAGTTAAGATATGATAGTATATCACTTTCTATACAGTTATCAAAAATAATTTCGTTCCATTTACGAACAGGTGCAGAAACAGAAAAAGTAAAAGTATCTTCCCAAAGGAAACATTGGTTATTACACTGACCGAATTTATACTCTAATACATTTTTATCACTTAATAAAATGTTTGATGCTTTTGGTTGAGTTATTTGAAGATAATCATATTCTACACGAAACTCATTACCGTCTATTGCAGTTTTTTTAGAAGTAGAAACATCACTACCATAATCAGCATTTCCCCAATAATTTTTTGTTGTGTTAATTGGTATTTTTATTAAGAAATTTACAGATGGAACATAGCGCGAAAATTCTATAAAAGATACATTAGGATCATCGCCTATAATCGAAACATAATTTCCGCTTGTTGATGTAACTTCTACACCGTTGTATAAAAAACGACGTTTGATTTCAACCGTTTCTTCACGATGAGTATATGCTAAGAAATCGCCAAAACGTAATGTCATATCAGAAACTTCATTACCATCAACCCAAATTCCATTTTCATCTTTTACAGCTTTATACCATTGTGGAATATAAGAAACTTTTACACAATTTTCAATTGGTATAGTTCCTTCATTATATTTTTGATTTATAATAAAGAATGGAGCTTCGTAGCCACAATTACTAACATCTGAGCGATAGTAGAAATAAGATTCTCCTTTTTCTAAAACAAAATCACTTCCTGTTTGAGATTTCCAAACACCTGAACTCCAACCAATATCTTTTTCTAAAAGATTAGAAGGAAAGAATTTACTAGAGTCGCTACTAGAAAGATAGTTTTTACCGTCTCCGCCTTTCCATGTTTTTATGTTAAAATTATTAGGATAACTTGTATCTTTAACAATAAAGTCTGGAGTTATTTTATAGTAATTTAATGAATTTTTGTTATGACCAAAAGGTGAATATTGAACTGCTTGACAAGTACATTTTTTCCACTTTTCAAAAACATCTTTATTTTGATCGTTTAAGAAATTTGTACCAACAATAGAAAGTGAAAAATCTTCTCTTTTATAAGGACATGAATCATCATGTTGGAATCCTGTAAAACCACGAACCTCGTTAATGTTTATATTATCACCTGTCCATGTAAAACGAACCAATTGACCAGGATCACATTTAAACGATAAACCTGTTTGTGCTCCACCGCTTAAAAATTCCCAATCAGTGTAATATATTGTTCGATCAGGTTTACATCCGCAAAGATCTTGTTCAAATCTTGAATAGTATTTTAATGGAACTGCTTTTAACCATGCACCTTCTACTTCGTTGTTACAAATATTTGTGCTACGAATAATTAAATCAGATTCATCAAGAGTAGTGCCTGCTACTGCGCCAGAAAAGGCATCAGGAACGCTTACAGAAGATAGCGGTATGGAATTACCTTCCTCGTATGTAAAGAACAATTCTGAGGGTTCTGCATAGCGTTGAAGAGGATAGTATATTTTATTCTCACCAACAATTATTGGAATTTGAGTTTGACGAAAATCATAAAGCCATGCAACATTTAAATCTCCACTGTAAACTTGTTTATTACTAGAATCTTGACTAACATAAATTTTATCAGCATTAGCAAATTTATTACTAGCATATCCATTTACTCCAAGTGTTGTTTCTTGAAGATAAATTGGTTGAACTGTAGAAATTGAAGAAAATGAACTCCAGTATGTTTTGTTAATTTGTGATTCAGTTTCAGTAAAATCTTCTTCTGATGGGAAAAATCTTTTATCAGAAGGGAGAGTATCGTTTAAACCTGGTCCACTCCATTCTCCGCCAAATGCAGATGTTCCAAAGAAAGGATAAGGAAATTTAAATGTTTTACCATCAATCATTGTTGCAGACACACTGCCTGTTACTGTTACAAATGTTGTATCTTGTAACCATGCGCCTTTTGTTAATAAATTTCCAGCATTAACAAAAATAAGATCAGATACATCCATTGAACTGCCACCAACGGCACCTGTCCAATCTACATTTTCAATTGGAACGTCTTTATAAATTCCTTCAGGAATATCAAATGCAGTTTTTCCGCTAAACCAGTAGAAAAAGGTATTTCCTTGAATCATTGGTATAGTTAATGATTGGTAATCTTCTACATAATATCCACCAGAAACATAAGAGATGTCTGTTGATAGGTATACATCATATGCTTGTTGTAAAAGACCATCAACAGTTTCATTTGATGGATTACATAGATAATTATTTTCTAACGGATCAGCTTTTGCAGAAGTTGGTGTTGTAAAAAGACTAAAGCATAAATTATTAAAAATACATGTAAATGGATTTATGCTTTCTTTATCTTTGAAATAATCTGTTGTGTCATATAGTTCCTCAATTTCAATAGAGAAATCTTCACTAATAGCTGAAAATTCAGGAGATTGACTTATAAGAGGATTTTCACTAACAAATGCGGTTCTTTGATTTTTTGAAAACTTTGAAACTAAGTTACTATAAAGTATTCTTTGTAAACCATCATAAGAACCAACAAGATTATATTCTAATTTTTTATCTTTTAATTCTTGACGTTTCTTGTTATAAAAAAGTGCTATATCCTTTAACTTTCTAGCATATAAGGGAATAGCAATAGATAAATCTGTATTTGATGTTAAGTCGATATTTTTATATCTTTCAAATTCTTCGTCATTTTGAAAAATGACTTGAAGCTTTTTAATTAGATCAATATAATCATTTTTTAAACGATTAACTTTTTCCTCTTGAACTTTTTCTGTTTTTTTATAAAAAGATTGTAGATAATTTCTATATTGAATTTCTGCCTCTGAAAATGCAATTCCTACATGGCGATTGTTCCAATCCAAAAACGACATAGGAACAGACTGATTTTCCACTGCTATATTTTGTGGTTCAGAAATGTTATTTAAAATTATTGAAGGCATTCTAATATTTACCCAATAGTTATTCTATCCACAAAATTTTTATTGTTTAAGAAAGGAAATTGGAAATTTTCTAACTTTAATGTAGTAGGTGTTTGAGAAACTGTTACATCAAAATAAACAGGATTCCAATTAACCATTTCAATTCCTTCTAAAAGACTATTTGTAACTTTATTACGAGTATAAAGCTGACCAACACCATCAATGTTTAAAAGATTTGTATTTAATTGTTGTATATTAATTGTTCCACCTAATAGGTTTCTTTCTACATTAAAATAATCAACAATAACAGATTGAATATCACTTTTAATACTAGAATCACTACGACGATTATTTTGTTTTTTAATTACGTATATTTCTGAATTATTAATATCAGTTTTTGATATAGTATTTTCTGTTTGAACACAAAGATCAAATGCGAGGTAAACAGGATCAGAAACAATAGTTTCAGAAGTTAAAACTTGCTCATCTCTTATGGTATCAACTATAAGAGTTTTTTGAGATGGTGTTAAATATGAAAGTGCAGACTTAATAGTTTTCGGAACTCCAAAAATATAAACATTATTAAATGAACAAGAATCAGAAAAATTAACTTGATTATATAATGCACGACTTTCATATTGTGGTTTTGTTAAACCTATATTATAATAATATTTTAGATATGAATCAAGATACTCAGCATTATTCATTACTTTAACGTCTTGAATAATGTTCGAGAAATTACTTTTCATAAATGTTTCATATGCTTTTTTCGTAGAAACATTAAATTGAGAACGAAAAACACCAGGAGCATTTTTTCTTATAGAATTTATACTTTCTGGTTCAGAGAAATAAGTGCTTGGAAATTTATTATCAAAACTTAAATATTGTATTTGATTATTTGTTAGATAAACTGTGTTTTCCCCTGAGAGAATACTTCCTAGATTATTAGAAACAAGACTAATCATTTTACGACCAACTAAACCTCCGCTTCCTAATTCCCCGCTTTCTCTATTAGACACAAGATAATATATTAATACCTTATCACTAGTTGTTAATTGTTTTCCGTTTATAGAATCACCAAACTTAATTTCGTATCTTTTGTTTTCATTAAAACGTAATTCATAAACTTTATCCTCTGAATTATTCAAGTAAAGAGATTGAGTTTTATCCCATTTTCCCCAAACTCCATTTGTTTGAACATAAACATCTATTGTAAAATTATCTACAGTAAGATTATCTTCTACCGTTAAATAAACAATTTCGTTTGGAGTTCCTGCTGGTGTAAAAACAGGAAATTCTGTAAAGGTTCCTTGATATAAAATTGCATCGCTATCAATACCATTTATCTTTTCAAGAGTTCCGTTTGTTGTTTTTGTAAAGGTTAAATCGTTTGCTAAACTATAGTTTATTCCACCTATTGTTATATTTGAATAACGAGGAATGCTATAAAATCCTGCATTTAATATATTTGCAGAAAGAGAGAAAGAAACGTTTGCGGTTTGATAACCAACTGGATTATAGTTAAGTTCCTTAACAATTCTGTTTATATTTTCGTAAACAGTTGTTTCTGAGAATTGACCATTTACAGAGTTTTGGTTAAGATAGTAAAGAAGCAATGAGAAGCTCATAGCAATTGAATCATTAATTGCTGCTAAGTTTGAACCTTCATAGTTTTGATCTGTGAAAATTCCAGTTTGGTCTAATCTATCTTTTATTTTTTCTTTGATAGTTAAACCGTCAAATGCTACATATGCGTCTTTTGGTACTGGAAAATCGTTCATAATATTATTTAGTTATTATATATTAATAAT
>Ga0114974_10001456_pt1 | contig 18748 bp, 20 predicted proteins | sample S_130206_EF_Meta_FD_87318 | JGI IMG/M metagenome (GOLD analysis project Ga0114974, IMG submission 87318) | Freshwater microbial communities from Lake Simoncouche, Canada to study carbon cycling - S_130206_EF_MetaG | ecosystem: Environmental > Aquatic > Freshwater > Lake | place: Lake... | reverse complement strand
TTTAGATAAAGGTAAAGGGCCAGTAGCGACAATTTTGGTGCAATCGGGTACTTTACGCCGTGGCGATATGTTGCTGGCGGGTTCTTCGTTTGGCCGCGTGCGTGCTATGTTGGATGAAAATGGCAAGCCTTGTAATGAAGCTGGCCCTTCGATCCCAGTTGAGATTCAAGGTTTATCAGAAGTACCTGCTGCAGGTGAGTCAGTGCAGGTAGTTCCTGATGAGCGCAAGGCACGTGAAATTGCTCTATTCCGTCAAGGTAAGTTCCGCGATGTGAAGTTGGCAAAACAACAGGCATTTAAGCTCGAAACCATGATGGAGAATATGGAAGAAGGCGCTATTGAGGCGAAGTTATTGCCACTCATCATCAAGGCAGATGTTCAGGGTTCTCAAGAAGCCTTGGCTCAATCCTTAATGAAGCTCTCTACACCTGAAGTTAAAGTGCAAATCGTTCACGCAGCTGTGGGCGGCATTACTGAAACGGACGTGAACTTAGCAGTTGCTTCTAAAGCTGTCATTATTGGCTTTAATTCTCGTGCTGATGCTGCTGCGCGCAAGTTAGCCGAGAATAATGGTGTAGATATTCGTTATCACAACATTATTTACGACGCTGTTGATGAAGTGAAATTAGCGCTGAGCGGTATGTTGACACCAGATAAAAAAGAAGAAATTACTGGCTTAGTAGAAATACGTCAGGTCTTCTTAGTATCTAAGGTTGGCGCTATTGCAGGTTGCTTAGTGGTTGATGGAATCATTAAACGTACTTCGAGTGTTCGTCTCTTGCGTGAGAACGTAGTGATTTGGTCGGGTGAGCTTGATTCGCTTAAGCGCTTTAAAGATGATGCAAAAGAAGTTCGTGCAGGTGTTGAGTGCGGATTATCTTTAAAAGGTTACAACGATATTAAAGAAGGCGACCAACTTGAGGTATTTGAAGTTACTGAAGTTGCGCGTTCACTGTAAACCAAAGCAATATGCATAAAACTAGCCCGCATCGTAACCAGCGTCTTGCCGATCAAATTCAGCGAGACCTGGCCGAACTGATTCCTCGTGAGCTACGCAGTCCTAGTTTAGGATTGATCACACTACAAAGCATAGAACTTACGCCGGACTTAGCCCATGCCAAAGTGTTTTTTACTGTTTTAGGGGCTGAGCCAGAGCATGCACTTAAAGCACTGCAAGAGAAGGCTGGCTATTTACATTCTTTATTATTCAAGCGTTTGCATATTCATACTGTGCCAACATTGCATTTTCACTATGACAGCTCAATTGAGCATGGCATAGAAATGTCTCGATTGATCGATCAAGCGGTAGAGAGCGATCATAAAGACGAGACTAAGTAATTTATATGTCTATTCGGATCGATGGCGTAGTGCTGCTAGATAAACCCGCAGGAATGAGCTCCCAGGGTGCAGTCACTGCCGTAAAACGCGCATTTAATGCAGATAAAGCAGGGCATACTGGAACATTAGATCCAATGGCCACTGGTTTATTGCCTATCTGCCTTGGAGAAGCTACTAAGTATTCACAAGATCTATTGGACGCTAATAAAAGCTATATCGCTAGGGTGAAATTTGGTGTTCGCACCGACACTGGGGATGCTGAAGGCCAAGTTATAGAAGAGAAACCTTTGCCAGTATTTGCAAATGCAGCAGAACTCAAAAAATCTTTAGATGGATTGCTCTCAAATTTTACTGGGGCGATTTCTCAAGTCCCGCCTATGTATTCCGCATTAAAGCGCGATGGTAAGCCGCTCTATGAGTATGCTCGTGCAGGAGTGGAGTTAGAGCGTGCGCCCAGAGATATTACGATTCATCAGATTCGCTGGACGGATATTTGCTGGCCTGAAGCAACATTAGAGGTGAGCTGTAGTAAAGGTACCTATATTCGTGTCTTAGCTGAAGATCTTGGTCATGCCTTAGGATGTGGCGCGCACTTGGTTGGTTTACGTCGTACAGAGGTAGGGCATTTAAGTCTTGAACATTCTTTTACGATCGAATCCATTCAACAAGGCCTTCAAGATAGCGCCAGTTATATTCTGCCAATTGATGCCTTATTACAAACCTTGCCTCATTTAACAGTAGATGAGCAGCAAGCTAAACGCCTTGAGATGGGGCAGCGCGTCCCGCTCAATTTACCCTCGATTGAGGCGCTAGTGCGGATTTATCGTGCTACTGCTGCACCACATAACTTTATTGGCACTGCTGATTGGCGATCTGGAGTTCTCCATCCAAAACGCTTAATTTCTCAAGCCCATTAACTTTTTTATTGATCCTTAACTTTAGAAGCTTCACATGACTAAACGCGCACTTCGTAATATTGCCATCATCGCCCACGTTGACCACGGCAAAACCACATTGGTTGACCAACTTTTACGTCAATCAGGCACCTTCCGCTCGAATGAAAAAATGACCGAACGCGTCATGGATTCAAACGACTTAGAAAAAGAGCGTGGCATTACTATTTTGTCCAAGAATTGCTCAGTAGAGTACGACGGTACCCATATCAATATTGTTGATACCCCAGGACATGCTGACTTTGGTGGTGAGGTAGAGCGCGTACTCTCTATGGTTGACGGTGTGTTGCTTTTAGTTGATGCAGTTGAGGGACCAATGCCACAAACGCGTTTCGTGACCAAGAAAGCACTAGCACTCGGATTGAAGCCAATCGTAGTAATTAACAAGGTTGATCGTCCAGGTGCACGTTGCGATTACGTTATCAATGCAACCTTTGAGTTATTTGACAAGCTTGGCGCCACTGAAGAGCAGCTCGATTTCCCAATTATCTATGCCTCAGGCTTAAACGGTTATGCAGGCTTGACAGAAGATGTGCGTGAGGGCGATATGCGTCCATTGTTCGATGCTGTCTTAGAGCATGTTCCTGTCCGTGACGATAATCCTGATGGTCCTTTGCAGTTTCAGATCTCTTCAATTGATTACAACAGTTATGTTGGCAAGATTGGTATTGGTCGCGTGAACCGTGGTCGCGTTAAGCCTGGCATGGAAGTGATTTGTATGAATGGCCCAGATGGTGTGCCATTTAAAGGACGTGTTAACCAAGTATTGAAATTTAAAGGCTTAGAGCGAGAGGTTGTTGACGAGGCCTTTGCTGGTGATATCGCACTGATTAACGGCATTGAAGAGTTAGCCATTGGTACCACTGTCTGTGCAGTAGATACGCCTGAAGCATTGCCTATGCTCAAAATCGATGAACCAACCTTAACCATGAACTTTATGGTGAACACTAGTCCATTTGCAGGTCGTGAAGGTAAGTTTGTAACTAGTCGTCAGATTCGTGAGCGCTTAGATCGTGAATTGAAATCGAATATGGCGCTGCGCGTAAATGAAACTGATGACGATACTGTTTTCGAGGTATCAGGTCGAGGCGAATTGCATTTGACTATCTTAGTAGAGACGATGCGTCGTGAGGGTTATGAATTAGCGGTATCCCGTCCTCGGGTAGTGTTTCATGAAGAGGATGGCGTCAAGATGGAGCCTTACGAAAACCTTACGGTTGACGTTGAAGATGCTACCCAAGGTGCGGTGATGGAAGATTTGGGTAAGCGTAAGGGAGAGCTGCAAGATATGGTGAGCGATGGTAAAGGCCGAACTCGTCTTGAGTACCGAATTCCTGCACGCGGTTTGATTGGCTTTCAAGGTGACTTCATGACCATGACTCGCGGCAATGGCTTAATGAGTCATACCTTTGATTCTTATGCTCCTGCTAAAGATGGTATTTTGGGCGAGCGTCACAATGGGGTATTGATCAGCCAGGATGATGGTGAAGCAGTCGCCTATGCCATTTGGAAATTACAAGATCGTGGCCGTATGTTTGTAAAACATGGTGACCCTGTGTACGAGGGCATGGTAATCGGAATTCATAGTCGTGACAATGACTTAGTTGTAAACCCGATTAAAGGTAAGCAATTAACCAACGTGCGTTCTTCAGGTACCGATGAGGCTGTGCGTTTAGTCACTCCAATTGATTTAACTTTAGAATACGCTGTGGAATTTATTAGCGATGATGAATTGGTTGAAGTAACACCTAAGAGTGTGCGTGTCCGTAAGCGCTATTTAAAAGAGCATGATCGCAAGAAGGCATCGCGCGAGTAAACCTCGCAAGTGTCTAAAAAAGCTACCTACGGGTAGCTTTTTCTTTAGGTAAGCCTGTCATGAGTTTGTCATATATTTCTATATAATTGGAAATATGAAAAATACAATTGCCATCCAAGCTTTTCTAGCTCTAGGGCAGGAGTCTAGGCTTAATATCTTCCGCTTAATTGTTCAGCGTGGTGATCATGGCTTAACTCCTAGTCAAATCATTGAGAAATTAGGCATTCCTAATGCGACCTTAAGTTTTCACTTAAAAGAGTTAGCCAATGCAAATCTACTACTAGTAGAAAGACAAAGTAGAAATTTAATTTATCGACCTAATGCCGAGCTAGTTCAATCCTTAAGTGGTTTTTTGCTCGAGAACTGCTGCGATGGCGCAAGCTGCATTCCTGTAAAAACATCTAGAAAAATGAAACAATCATGAGCACTTACAACATTCTATTTTTATGTACCCATAATTCAGCGCGCTCTATTATTGGTGAGGCACTCGCCTCTACACATCCTAGCGGAAAATTTAAAGGCTATTCAGCTGGTTCTACCCCAGGCACTAGGGTAAATCCATTTGCAGCTGAAATTGCTAAAGAGTTGGGCATGGATGTTGCGCTGCTGAAATCCAAAAGCTGGGATGTATTTAGCGAGCCAAATGCTCCAAAAATGGATTTCATTATTACTGTTTGCGATAACGCTGCAGGGGAGGTTTGTCCTTTTTGGCCTGGCCAACCAGTCAATGCGCATTGGGGTTTTCCAGACCCTTCACAAGTGTCGGGTACCGATATGGAGAAGAGAGCAGCATTTAATCAAGTGATGAACGGCCTAAAAAAACGCATTGATATTTTGGCATCCATGCCTCTTGATAAGCTTGACTCAATGAGTCTCAAAGAGATTCATACCAAGTCATGAACACGTTAACTAAAAAACTCTCTTTTCTTGATCGCTATCTAACGATATGGATTTTTACTGCCATGGCCATTGGAATAGGTCTAGGCTACTTTTTTCCTGGTGTCGAAGGGCTAATTAATCGCTTTCAAGTAGGTACGACCAATATTCCTATTGCAGTTGGTCTCATATTGATGATGTATCCACCGTTTGCAAAAGTGCGTTATGAAGATTTGCCTGATGTCTTTAAAGAGAAAAGAATATTTGGTATTTCTCTACTCATGAATTGGATCATTGCGCCGACATTGATGTTCTTTTTAGCAATCACTTTTGTCCCAGATCGCCCAGAATACATGGCAGGCTTGATATTAATAGGTATTGCACCATGTATTGCTATGGTGATTATCTGGAATGATCTTGCTAAGGGCTCTACTGAATATGCTGCAGGCTTGATAGCATTTAATGCACTCTTTCAAGTACTGTTCTTTAGTATCTATGCTTACTTTTTCCTCACAGTGCTGCCGCCGTACTTTGGCTTAACTGGATTAGAGATCAGCGTTAGCATGGGGCAGATTGCTCAGAGTGTATTGATCTATCTTGGTGTACCCTGCATTGCTGGTATTTTGACTAGAGTAGTGATGCTCAAGTTTGTGTCTAAAGAGTGGTACCACGAGCATTTTGTTCCGCGCATCGGTAAGATCACCTTAATTTCATTACTGTTTACTATCGTAGTGATGTTTAGCCTCAAGGGTAATTTAATCTTGAGTCTGCCGATGGATGTAGTGACTATCGCTATTCCGTTGCTCATTTTCTTCCTCGTGATGTTTTTGTTAACCTTTTGGGTCACTGGGAAGATGGGGATTGATTACAAGCGCTGCTGCACTTTGTCATTTACAGCATCAAGCAATAACTTTGAATTGGCAATTGCTGTTGCAATAGCGGTCTTTGGGATTAATTCTGGTGCCGCCTTTGCAGCAGTGATAGGGCCCCTGGTAGAAGTGCCAATCATGATTGGCCTGGTAACGATTGCTCTCTGGATTAAAGAACGTTACTACGCTCGATAAGGTCTTACTAAGCTTTCGAGCCCATAAGCGTCATTGTGAGCTCGAAGCTGATCAATATTTTCTCGTAAGATTTTGACTTCTTTGCACTTCAGAGCCTTTAACTTTTTACGACTCAAGCCGTAGGTATCCACTAAGTAGCGGATTCTGGAAAGGCATATTTGCATCCGAATAATCCAATAGATTGCAAATATGCCCGGAGCAAAGAGCAGTATCAGTAAGCTCACGCGTAAAAGATTACTTCACTAACAAAACAGCCTGCTTTGCCGCTGAAGATACTTTTTGTGCAACGGATCCCATTAAAGCATCTAATATGCCTGTTCTGCCTTTAGAGCCCATCACAATCAAATCAAACTTTTCTTTATTGGCAAGAGTGATGATTTCTTCGGCAACATTACCGCGCCTAATAACCATATTGTGATTCACGCTAGCAGCATCTAAAGCTTTTTGGGCAGGCTTTAACTCTTTTTCACTGACTTCGCGCAGGTAGTCATCTACCACGCTTTTGGCTACAAATTGCTTGACATGCCCTAGTCCGATGTCATCGTGGATGCTCACTAAGGTTACGGAGCACTTGCTACGGAGATCTTTTGCAAGCTTTGCAACATACTTTGCAGCATTGAGAGATGATTTTGAGCCATCTACTGGTAGTAATATTTTCATATAGCCTTTCGAATGAGAGTGAGCTAAAAAGTGATTATTTTTATAATGAAAGAACCTTTAATTTTAGCCCAGAAATAGGGTATTCCCATGTTTAGTCTCTAAAAATGATTCTCTCTAAAAAGATTTAAATTAGCGAAAAGCTACTTGCCTGAGCCTTATGCCAATAGAGTTCGTACACTCTTGATAGGTGGAGTGATTCATTCACTATGTCTTCTTTTAAAAGCTGACCTGCAGGCATTTCAGGAAGTAGGAAAGAAAGCAAGCGGACCTCATTTGCGCTGATGCGCCTCACAATATGTGGCGCATCGATTTCACCAGGGTGACGTAATCCCGCAGCCTCTACTAATTCTTTTAAGGCTCTGAGGGTCTCATGGTGGAAATTGAAAACCCGTTCAGCTTTATTGGGAACTACCAAGGCTTTCTGACGCAGAGGATCTTGTGTGGTGACGCCTGTAGGGCAAAAGCCAGTATTGCAAACTTGTGCCTGAATACAGCCAATCGAGAACATAAATCCTCTGGCACTATTACACCAGTCAGCACCCAGAGCAAATGCAACAGCCATATCAAAGGAGCTAATAATTTTTCCTGAACAGCCAATCTTAATCTGATCGCGTAAATTCACACCCACTAAGGTGTTGTGTACTAAGCGCAATCCCTCTTGCAATGGAGTACCGACGTGATTGGTGAATTCAACAGGGGACGCTCCAGTTCCACCTTCAGATCCATCCACCACAATAAAATCAGGATAAATATTGGTTTTTAGCATTGCCTTGACAATGCCAAACCATTCCCATGGATGGCCAATGCATAATTTAAAGCCTATAGGCTTGCCTTCAGATAGATCTCGCAAGCGCTGAACAAAGTGCATTAATTCTAGGGGGCTAGAAAATTCACTATGTGAGGCAGGGGAGATGCAGGCTACGCCTTCAGGTACTCCCCGCGCAGCAGCAATCTCTGCCGTTACTTTCTTGCCAGGTAAGATGCCGCCGTGACCTGGCTTAGCTCCCTGACTCAATTTGATCTCGATCATTTTGACTTGAGGATCTAGGGCGTTCTCGGCATATTTTTCTGCATTAAAACTGCCATCTTGATTACGACAACCAAAGTAGCCAGAACCAATTTCCCAAATTAAGTCACCGCCATGAACACGGTGATAACGGGAGATCGAGCCTTCTCCAGTGTCATGGGCAAACCGTCCTTTTTTAGCACCCAAATTCAGAGCCATCACAGCATTTGCACTCAGAGAGCCAAAACTCATGGCTGAGATATTGAAAATGCTGGCGTTATAGGGCTGCTTACAATCTTTGCCGCCTATCATGATTCTAAAATCATGGCTAGCCAATTTAGTGGGAGCCAAGGATTGATTAATCCATTGGTATCCAGGCGCCATGACATCTAGGGTAGTGCCAAACGGAATTGAGTCAGGAACTGCTTTAGCACGTGAATAGACCAGCGTTCTTTGTTCTCGAGAGAAAGGCGTTTGGTCGTTATCACCTTCGATGAAGTATTGCCGAATTTCTGGACGGATATATTCCAACAGGAAACGTAAATGCCCAATGATTGGGTAATTACGGAGTATCGACATTTTGGTCTGGAATAGATCGTAGATTCCAAGTGCTGATAAGAAAGTAAATAAAATAAAGAGTTGCCAAACATTCTCATGCAACTCTAATGCAATCAAGCTTGCAACAGATCCTGCAATACATAGTGCAAATGGGGTATACCGAATTGGAAAAATACTTCTTGTTTTACTATTCATAGATCCTCACCATAGCTCAGAAGTATAAGCCTCCTAGGCTTAGGGTTAATTGCGGGATAATCCTCTAATAGACATTGTGCGAGCGTATTGAATGAAAGTGAATTCTGAGGGCGTTTCTTCTTCGAGGGTATATCTCCCTGCAGGTAGAAGCCATACCAATTTACTGGAGTTTTTTATAGCGAACTTTCCTCATATTGAAGCAAATGAATGGCAGGCCCGCTTTACAGAGGGTCTAGTGATGACCTCGGATGGTGAAGTAGTTGCTGCCAATGATCCTTATCGGGCCAATATTCACCTGCTGTATTTCAGGCGCCTTAATAGAGAGCCCGAGATTCCTTTTGAAGAGACAATCCTGTTTCAAGATGAACATATATTAGTAGCTGATAAACCCCATTTCTTGCCAGTGACGCCAAGTGGCCTATACCTACATCAGACCTTGCTCAACCGTTTAAAGAAAAAAACAGGAATACAGACTCTGAGTCCTATTCACCGGATCGATCGAGATACTGCTGGGCTGGTCGTATTTTCAGTAAACCCAAAAGAGCGCGCTCAATACCAGAATTTATTTAGGGATAGGACGGTGAAAAAAATCTATGAGGCGATTGCGCCGTATTCAGAGACCCTTCAAAAAAATCTTCCCATGACATATCGAAGTCGTATCGAAGAGTCAGAGCATTTTCTCCAGATGCAGGAAGTCAATGGTGAACCTAACACCGATACTTATATAGAACTCATTGAGCAAACAAAGCCTTGGGCAAGATATCGTTTGAGTCCTGGGAGTGGTAAGAAGCATCAATTACGCTGCCATCTCAATGCGCTCAATATTCCCATCAAAAACGATCAGATCTATCCAGTGCTGACTCCATATCAAGAATATGACTTGGATCTCTCAAAACCATTGCAATTACTGGCAAAAGAAATCCATTTCAATGACCCTATTACAAAAGAGCCTAGAGCCTTCATCAGTCAAATAAAAATTGCTTAAGTAAAGCACTTCAGTGTGAGACTTAAAGGCGACTATATAGACATATATTGATTTAAATCAATGATTGAGATGATCCCCTCTCTAAAAGAGAGTATGGTTAAACCTTCATCATCATTAATATAGTATAGCAATGTCATTAAATCACGCAGTCATTTGGATTGACCATCAAGAAGCACATGTCATGTTTTTGAGTGAAGCGGCCAGTGAGGCTGAAGTCATTAGGAGCAAGACTTCTCATCAACACTTGCATCATAAGGGTGGCGCAGTAGGAAGCGGTAGACTTAAGTTAGATGAAAAATATTTACATTCGGTTATCAATGCAGTCAATGAATCAAAAGAAATCTTAGTTTTAGGACCTGGTTCAGCAAAGCTCGAACTCATCAAGCATGCACATCATCACGATGCTAAGATTGCTGCCAATATTGTTGGTGTGGAAACTATTGACCATCCTAGCGATAAAGAAATTTTGTCTTATGCCAGAAAGTTTTTTTATAAAGCGGATCAAATGCTATGAGCGAACCCTTAGATGCGAATGGATTGCCAGGGCATGACTATTTTCTAGATGCGGTGAACCATATTGATCAGGCGGTGTCTGATAGTACGATCCCGGCAAGTGCTGCCAAAGGGATTGTTTATAGTCTGGTAGAAACTCTTGGATCGATGGTAGGTGATCCCGATCTACCAGCGCATCTGAAATCTGGATATATGGGTGCCTTGGATCTTGCGGTGGAGTTAGAGGCAAAACTCTCTAAATTACGCTAGTACTTCAGATAGGGGTAACTATGCTTATCCCTTTTCTGTAGCCTCCTCTCCTCTCTATTTGTTGATGATAATAGGTTCCTTTATGGAACCTATTATGCTATAATGGACCCAAGTTCAAAAATCGGAGGGTAATATGTCCATCAACGTTAAGCTGTCTGAGGCATTAGTAGAGCAAGCCAAGGTCTATGGCCATATTGAGCATCGCTCAGTGCCTAAGCAGATTGAGTACTGGTCACAGATCGGCAAGATTGCCCAAGAAAACCCGGACTTACCTTTTTCCATGATTCGTGAGATCTTGATTGCAGATCAAGAGCCCGTTATCGGCGAATACGTATTTAGTTGATGCGTTTACTGGTTACCGCTTCGTTTGTTAAGGCCATCAAAAAACTTCATCCTTCACAAAAAACAGAATTAGATGCTGCAGTAAAGGTGATCAGTTCAAGCCCATCTATCGGAGAGTCTAAGGCTGGGGATTTATTTGGAGTTCGGGTTTACAAATTCAAACTATCGCAGCAACTATGCTTGCTAGCCTATCGAATTTTGGATGAAGAGAGCATCAAGCTTTTGACCTTTGGGTCTCATGAGAACTTCTATCGTGACTTGAAGCGGCAGGGTGAATGAAGACATGCACAATATCAAAAAGAAAAGATTAGCAGTTGCCCCCATGATGGAGTGGACAGATCGCCATTGCCGCTCATTTCATCGCACGCTGACTAAAGAAGCTGTTCTCTATACAGAAATGGTCACCACGGGTGCATTAATACACGGGGATATTCCTCGTCATTTGGATTACTCGCAAGATCAACACACAGTGGTATTGCAATTGGGTGGATCTGAACCAAGTGATTTAGCTAAAGCAGCGGAGCTGGCGCAGCAATGGGGATACGATGAGATTGATCTCAATTGTGGCTGCCCCTCGGAGCGTGTTCAACGCGGATCATTTGGTGCATGCCTGATGGCTGAACCTAATTTAGTGGCAGATTGTGTAAAAGCAATGAGAGGCGCAGTCGATATTCCGATTTCAGTAAAGCATCGCCTTGGTTTGGATTCGATGGATGCTTCCAGCTCAGAAAAAGATTATCAATTTGCACTAGATTTCATTTTAGCTGTGGCAGATGCGGGAGCAAGTCAGGTAACGATACATGCTCGCAATGCAGTACTCAAAGGTTTATCGCCTAAAGAAAATCGCAGTAAACCACCGCTGCGTTATGAAGTGGCCGCTAAACTCAGAGTGGATGCACAAAAACAATTTCCCAATTTAAAAGTACTGCTCAATGGTGGCTTAGAAACGAATGAGCAAATTGCTGGTCATTGGGATGATTTTGATGGCTTCATGGTTGGTAGGGCAGCCTATCATTTCCCAGCCTTACTGTTGGGTTGGGATGATCTCATCAATACTAATGGTGATGCTGCAGGTTATCTCTTTAGCGAAACGGAGTGGCATCGTATTCAGATCGCATTAGTCAAGCAAGTGCATGCGTGGTTTGATGAGTGCAAAGCCAAAAATAAACCTTTTTATATCGGCGCATTCACAAGGCATATTTTGGGATTGGCACATGGCAGGGCAGGATCACGCTATTGGCGCCAACGGCTTTCAGATCATCATGCTTTAGCGAAGGTTCAGAGTAAAGCAGCCATTACCGACTTTTTCATCGATGCCAGTCTATGCCTTGGTGATTGGGCTACTTTTGAGTATGAAAGTGCTTAACTAGGTGCTTAAAACCAGCGTTTTTGACAGGTTTTTGATCCAAAAGCTATAATGACACCTCTTCAACGGCGGACGTAGCTCAGTTGGTAGAGTCCCAGATTGTGATTCTGGTTGTCGCGGGTTCGAGCCCCGTCGTTCGCCCCAAAATACTTCAACAAAAGCTCCTAAACGGAGCTTTTCTATTAGAGTAATGCCTTATGAAAAAGTTCGATATTTATCAGATTCTATTTGGCTTAACGCTTTCAGTGATTGCGCTGTATTTCATGCTTAGGCCCACTAGTGGTCAAAGTGCTCCAAGTTCAGCCATCCCAACAGTTCAAATCGGCAAGGTCATTTTTGATCAAACAGAAATGACGATTGGTGATGTGAAGGGCTTTGCAGCAGCTACTGGCTTTGTTAGCGCTGCTGAAAAAAATGGTGGCGGACTTTCTTATGAGGCTGGATTTGTTAAAAAGCCTGGCTGGTCATGGAAAACTCCTTACGGTGTTCCTGCCAAGGATTTAGAGCCTGCTGTTCACCTCAATCAAAAGGAAGCGGAGTCCGTATGTCGTTACTATGGAAAACGTTTACCAACAAATGATGAGTGGATATCTGCAGCATTTCTAGAGCAAAGAGCTAACCCTCCCAGCGGGTATGTCAAAGGCCAACGCTATCCCTATCCAGGTGGCAGTACTCCAATCGTTTCGCATTGCCTCAATGGCTGCGGAGATTACAAAGGTTTAGCGCCGGCAGGGGCACTCAATCGCGGGACAGGACATGTCATTACAGGAACAACTAAGCCTGGTGTGAATGGGCTATTTGATATGGGTGGCAACGTTTGGGAATGGACTGCTACAGAAAGAGGTGGTGGTTACATTACACGTGGCTCCTCATGGTGGTATGGCCCAGAAAGACAGCAAGAATCAGATGTGGAATCTAAGCCAGGCGATATCGCTGTGGTTTACATTGGTTTTCGGTGTGTGGCCGATGCCGTGAAACAATAGGGAATGTCAAACCCAGCAATTGATTCCTCTGAAATTGAAGTAACGCCTGATTATCAGGCGGTCATCGATGCAATTGAACGTCGCGATCCTTATATATTTGTTAGTGGTAAAGCCGGTACCGGCAAGACTACCTTAATAGGCTATCTTCGAGAAATCATCTCTGGTAATGTTGTTGTCGTTGCGCCAACAGGAGTGGCTGCACTCCAAGTCAAAGGAGTGACGATTCATTCCTTCTTTAGATTACCTCCGCGTTTAATCTTTCCAGAAGAAGACATTAAGCCGCTGCGCGATAAGCGACTCTATAAAGATATACGCCTCCTGATCATTGATGAAATCTCGATGGTCAGGGCAGACGTAGTTGATGCAATGGATCTATTCTTGCGCGAGAATGGTCCGCAAAAAGGAAAACCCTTTGGCGGCATACAGGTAGTATTTGTTGGAGATTTATTTCAGCTACCTCCAGTGGTATCGAGTGCCGATATGCAAGTATTGTCAGAACGCGGTTATGAGGGCCCCTATTTTTTCTGTGCCATGGCTCTACATCGTAAGGATGTCACGATGGTTGAGCTATCCAAAATCTTTCGTCAGAAAGACGAACATTTTGCTAGCCTATTAAATCGAATTCGTATCAACCAAGACGTAGATGAGGCTATCGATATCCTCAATGCCCAATGTTTTCATCACGATGCAGTAAGCGATGAAGACACCATTACCTTAACTACTACGAATGCCAGGGCAGATCAAATCAATGGTGCAGGTCTTCGTGCAATTGAAAAGGATGCCAAGGTGTATCTGGGTAAAACAACTGGCAAGTTCAATATAGACGAACGTAATCTACCGTCCGCCAATACTCTGGCATTGAAGGTGGGTGCCAAGGTCATGTTTACGGCTACGGATAGCAACTTTCCTAAACGCTGGGTTAATGGCACGATCGGTATCGTGCGTGAACTCCTGCCAGATAAGGTAAAGGTGATGGTAAAGAATGGTTCATATTCCAACACTGTTGAAGTTACTGGACATCAATGGGAATCGTATCGCTATGACCATGACATGATGTCTGGAAAGATCTCACCCAGCATCATTGGTACCTATGAACAAATTCCACTCATGCTTGCTTGGGCTGTGACGATTCACAAGAGTCAGGGCAAGACGTTAGACAAGGTGAAGGTTGATCTTTCATCGGGAGCATTTGCATCAGGACAGGTCTACGTTGCACTGAGTCGTTGCAAAACCATTGAAGGTATTTCTTTACAAAGACCGATTGAGCCCAAAGACGTCAGATGCGATCAAGAGATTAAGCGTTTTTATATGAAGTGCTTACCCAATACTTAAAACCCAGCAGCCAAACCATCTCGCCGATGATCGCTACCGGCGATATATGCAGTATCAGTATCTTCACTTAACCTAGCAATCGCTTGAGCACTACCAAAGTCCAAGCTATTAGCTGGTTGAATCGCTACTTCATGGCCAAGCTCGATGAGGCCATCAACAATACTTTGCGGCATGCTTGCTTCAACGGTTAACTTGCCTAAATCATCAATGCGCCAACGCGGAGCATCAGAGCAGGCTTGTGGATTGAGATGTTCATCCACAAAGCGCATCACAAATTGAATATGACCTTGAGGTTGCATATTGCCACCCATCACTCCAAATGCCATAGCAGGCTGATTACCTTTGGTTAAGAACGCAGGAATAATAGTATGGAAAGGGCGCTTACCGGGAGCAACTTGATTGGGATGGCCATTCACTAGGCTAAAGCTCATGCCGCGATTATGAAAAGCGATACCACCAGGTGCGACCACTCCAGAACCAAATCCTTTGAAGTTCGACTGAATATACGAAATCATCATGCCAGATTGATCTGCAGCACATAGATAGACAGTGCCGCCGGAGTGAGGATCACCAGGGCCATAAGTTCCTGACTGATTGTGATCAATTAAAGCTGCGCGACTGGCTAAATATTGTTTATCTAAGAGTGCACTTGGAGGCATCTTCATAGAAGATGAGTCAGATACATAAGCATAAGCATCTGCAAAAGCCATGCGCATTGCCTCGACTTGCAAATGAATGCGTTTTGCTGAATTGGCAGGGTATTGTTTTACGTTGGCTGCTTCTAAAATACCCAGTGCAATTTGAGCTGCTATGCCAGAACCATTCGGTGGAATCTCATGCAAGGTGTATTCACCATAATCAAATGCAAGAGGCTCAACCCATTCTGTTGTGTAGTTTGCAAAGTCCTGCATTGTGAAGCAACCACCAGTTGCTTGTGCAAAGTCCACCATCTGTTTTGCTAATGGGCCTTTATAAAAGGAGGCTGTTTCTGTTGCAGCGATTTCTTTAAGGGTTTTAGCCTGTGCTGGGTAGCGCCAAATCTGACCTGCAGCCGGTGATTTACCATTTAATAAAAATGATTCAGAAAATCCAGGTTCATTTTTTAGCACAGGAACTGCTTCATGCCATTGACGTGCAATCACTGGAGAAACTGGAAAGCCATTTTCTGCGTAATCAATCGCACGTTTGAAGAGTTGTGCAAATGGTAATTTGCCAAACTTGCGGGATAGTTCAATCCACCCGGCAACTACTCCCGGGACAGTAACAGTTTTCCATCCAATCAAATCCATAGCAGCTTTGCCTGCAAAATACTCAGGCGTCCACGCAGCAGGAGCACGTCCAGAAGCATTTAAGCCATGGAGTTTTTTGCCATCCCAAATCAGTGCAAAACCATCGCCACCTATACCATTCATGGTGGGCTCTACAACAGTAAGAGTGATTGCAGTCGCCAGCGCAGCATCAACAGCATTGCCGCCATTTTGGAGTGCCTCTATACCGGCTTGAGTCGCCAGTGGTTGTGAGCTTGCTACGGAATTTCTGGCAAGGACTGGAGCGCGACCGCCACCAAAGGGAGGGGATATCAACATAGAAGAACTTTTAAAAAAATTGGTTGGAAGTATGAATCCGTTTAATCGACCTTGATATTGGCAGACTTGACTACTTTCTCCCATTTATCATGCTCTTTAGTAGTAATTTCAGCTAATTGCTCTGAGTTGGCAAATTGAGGATGAATGCCTTGCGTTGCCATGCGTGCTTTGAAATCTGGATTTGTCAAAATCTTCCGAATCTCACGCTCCAATTTGCTGACTACAGCTGGCGGAGTATTTTTAGGTACATAGACAGCAAAAAAGTTTTCAACTTCAAATTGCTTCATACCATCTTGACCAAGTGTTGGAACATTTGGGATGAGGGGTGAGCGCTCTGTAGCGGCAATTGCGATAGGACGTAGCTTGCCACTTTGGATATGGGGTAGTGAAGCAGTCACGCTATCAAACATCATCAAGGTATTACCAGCAATCAAATCAGGGAGAGCAAAGCTACTTCCTTTGTAAGGGATGTGAGTTCCGGTTGCTCCAATACGTTGCATGAACATAGTCGATTCAAGATGAGAGAGGCTGCCATTGCCTTGAGATGCATAACTAAAGTCACCCTTTTTAGATTTAATAAAGGCAATCAGTTCAGTAACATTTTTAGCGGGCACATTCGGATTGACGACTATCAAATGTGGCACAGTTCCGACTAAGGCAACGGGCATGAAATCCTTACGCAGATCAGCGGGGGGATTCTTAAAAAGTGCTTGTGAAATAGCTTGATTAGTCAAGGCACTAAAGTGAATGGTGTAACCATCGGGCGCTGCTTTTGCAGCAGCACCTAAACCAATCATGCCGCCAGCACCTGGTTTGTTTTCCACTACTACCGATTGACCCAAGGCTTCACTGAGGGGTGCCATCACAGCACGTGCAAAAACGTCAGTGGAGCCGCCAGCAGGAAAAGAAAGAACCGCAACAATCGGTTTTTTAGGCCAGTCCGTTTCAGGTGCGCTAAAAGCTAAATTGACTAAAGAAAGAGATAGCAGGGCGCCAGTGGTAAAGCGAGTAAGGAAATTCATAAGAGCCTCTTGGGATCGTTTGTGGGTATGGCAAAGTAAGAGTTACAAAAATAGCATGTACGGCGAATAAATAAAAATACGATAGTATTGAATTTTGCTTCATTAGGCGCTAAAGAACATTAGGAATAATTATGCAGCCTTATCACCATTGGTCTTCATTAAAGAATATTACTCTCGAAGTAAAAAATGGCACTCGTTCAGCTCGCTCGCAAGTTGAGCTTGCTTTGGGCTTAGCAAAGCAAGAAACCTTGGAGTCTTCTATCTCTCCGACATTTGTCTATTTGGATGTTGAAGGTGCCCTGGCAATGGCTGATGCCATTGATGCAAGAATTCAGAAAGGGGAGGATTGTGGAGATCTTTGCGGTATACCTTTTGCCGTAAAAGACAATATTGATTGGCTTGGTTTAGTCACCACGGCTGGAAGTCCCAAGGCATATGCCAAGAAGGCGAGCAAAAACGCTCCAGTTTTGCAGGGATTAATTGATCGTGGAGCTATTCCTATTGGAAAAGCCAATATGAATGAATGGGCTGTAGGGTTAACTGGTGAAAATGCCCATTATGGAAATATTCCCAATCCACATCTAGAGGGTTGTCTCTCGGGTGGCTCATCGAGCGGAAGTGCTAGAGCAGTTTCAATGGGAATAGTGCCTATGGCTCTTGGTTCTGATACGGGGGGTTCCATTCGTATGCCTGCTGCCTGGTGTGGAATTGTTGGTCTGCGACCATCAGGCGAGTCATTCTCTTTGGATGGTGTAGTGCCCCGCTCTAGATCTCTAGACGTTGTTGGTCCTCTAGTGAAATCTTTAGAAGATTGTGATTACTTCTTAGGTAGCAGCTTTACTCCCAAATCTAACCCACTCACACCAGAAAATATCCCCAAATCCATCAAAATTGGATGGGATCCCCGCCTTTTAGAGGGAGTTGAGGCACCCGTTCGCAAGGCCTTTATCCAGTTTATGGACAATGCGCAGGTTAATCCTGCAGTTTCCTTTGTAGAGCAGACTTGGCCTAGTTTTGCTGCAGCAACTGACTGCGCCCTGACTGTCTTGCAAATGGAATTTTTAAATGATTTCAAAGTGATGTGCGGCGAAGTTGAGCTATTTTCTGAGCGTTTAGGTAAACCCGTGATAAATGAGCTTCGGCATTCTGCGTCTCTTGAGCCGCAATTACTAGACAGGGCATATGAGGAGTTAGCGCAGTTTCGTCAAAGCATGGACAGCTTGTTTAGTTCAGTGGATATGCTGGCACTACCATTAACGCCATGTGGACCAGTAGAGGAAGCCAAGCTTCCGGAGGCAGCTAAGCCCTTGAGAGAACTTAGCCTAGCAATGGGCGCCTCAGGCTTGCCTATCATTGCGATGCCTATTTTTTCAGCAAAAGATAGGTCATACTTGACCGCACCAAGCTTAGCAGGAGTCCAGTTTGTGGGAAAACAGTTTCAAGAGCACAAACTTATTTATATGGTAAAAACTTACTTAGATGCACCAAGTTGAGGCAATTAGGGTCCAAGTTAAAGCAATTGGGACATTCATTTGGATTGCATTCCTATAGAGTTAGAAAATGCAGTTAAGAGAGTGCAGTTAAGAGAGCGAAATGGTTGGTTTTGCAGTACGTTTTATTACGGAGACAATATGATAAATACATTAAGACGTTCAGTAATTTTGGCAGTAGTTCCTGTAGCTTTGGCGTTCAGTGCCGCTATTACCGCCTTGCCAGCGCAGGCTCAGCAGCAAAAGACCTTAAGGTTTATTGCTCAGGCAGATCTGAAGATCCTAGATCCGATCACTACTACCGCTTACATTACGCGCAACCATGGCTATATGGTGTATGACACCTTGTTCGCTATGAACAGCAAGTTTGAAATCAAGCCACAGATGGTAGATAAGTTCACAGTGAGTCCCGAT
>Ga0114974_10001449_pt1 | contig 18785 bp, 20 predicted proteins | sample S_130206_EF_Meta_FD_87318 | JGI IMG/M metagenome (GOLD analysis project Ga0114974, IMG submission 87318) | Freshwater microbial communities from Lake Simoncouche, Canada to study carbon cycling - S_130206_EF_MetaG | ecosystem: Environmental > Aquatic > Freshwater > Lake | place: Lake... | reverse complement strand
TATCTGTAGATTCTGGCGGTATTCCTTGGGAGCATTACGATCCTAGACAACTAGACGAAACCCCCGGATATCTTCCAGAATTTATTCATATAAAAACCGACTGCGATAGACCGTTTTATATTCTTGATCCAGACACTGGCGAGCGGACTTTTATGAACACTAGAGCTGCCTATTGGAATGAAAGCGATTGGCACGGCGGAATACCAATTCAACGCCCAACATATACATTAAGAATAAACGGTAGATTTTCAAAAGAGTTTAAGCAAAAAGTGGGAATGCCTACATGATAGATTATAAAATACACGAAAACGGTTGGACTGTGTTAGCCGACCTTGATTTAAAAACTTGCACACAAGATGATGTCAACAACATAGCAAAATTAATTGCATCTAACACCTGTGTTGTTTTTAGAAATCAATCGCTAACCATTGAAGACGAGTTGAGATTTTTAAACATGTTTAAAGAGCCAATGCCAATGGTAGGCCAGGATGATCCGATGTTTAAAGATTGGGTATCCGATATTGAAAAAGACCCAACAGGTGTGCTGTGTAGAGTTACTGCTGAAGAAAGAGACGGTGCAGTAGGAATGGCATTTTGGCACAATGAGTTTGATTGGCACTGCAATGATCCAGAGACTCCGAGTCGTTGCCCAATTGTATATTTGCACGGACTAAGAGGAACAGCTGGATCTAGAACATCATGGAATAATAATATCCTAGCATACGCCGGGTTACCTGATGATATAAAAAATAGATTGCAAAATTTACATTCTATTTATGGAAACATATCTGCTCCAAAAGCATATGATCATTATGGTGTCAAATATAATACAGAATGGACCCCACCATTTATTCACAAAACAATTACTGGTCAAACCGGTATGTATTTTACTCCGTTACAGTTTGGAAAATTTGTAGAGTTATCTCAAGAAGAATCTGACGAACTTAAAAACTTTCTTCACAGGCATGTATTGGCTGATCAATATCTGTACCACCACGATTGGCAGGACGGAGATGTTGTTATTTCCGACCAATGGAATGGTGTACATAAACGATGGCCATTTGATCATATGGCTCGACGAGTGTTGCATAGAAGCATGGCATACTATCCTGATCAAGATTATAGTTAAGGCAGTTCGTCAATTACCTTATATTCACCGGTAATACCTTGTTTAATCGCAGCATCTTCAATTAATCTTTTCCACCCATCTGTGGCATCGTGTCTAGCAATAATCATATGCATACGATCTTCATTGCTTTGATTAATTACAGAATGATGATAATGTAAATTCATTGCGTACACACCACCAGACTCCATAATTATTTCTTCCCCGTCGCCCCACACCCATTTGCAACCTATAGGATTATTGAGAGCGACATTTATATTCTCTATTAATTTTATACTGCTATCACTGTGTAAGGCAATCTTTCCGCCAGCACGTAACAGCATAAATCTAACACGACCATATTTGTTACAAGGAAACTGTTCTTTAAGCCACTTGGTGGTTATAGGACACGAGTCAGCAATTTCAGTCCAGCGCATATCGTCGCTGGCATCTTTACCTTTCTTATAACCATAGACATCGTAGTTTTCGTGTTTGTCCCAACCAAGTCCATGTATGGTTAAACTTTCCCAACCATGTGAATCTTCGTCTCCTCGATGTGGGCTAAACTTATCGATTAGAGCAAATGCTTCTGCACACATTTCTTTGTAAGGAAGTGCTATATCTAATTTTAGATATCGGCCTTCTGAATGATAATATTCTTTCATTACTTAACTCCAAGTGGGCGTTCACTATTGTGGCGCCAATCCTCTGCATGCCATGGAGGCGTCTTTAGTTCTTTAATATCAGTATAGATAAAATTATCAACCTTATCTAACTTCTGATCAATTTTATTTTTCCAAAATCCATCAGCAGCCCTAGAGGACAATATTGTCGTTATATTTGGATCTTTATTTTTAAGTTTTTGTAATAACTCATTTTCACAACTAACACGATATTTTAAACTCGTTGATGCAATGAACGGAGAGTGATTGTAAAGGTCGCTTAGATTTAACAATGTTTTCTGTCCAGCAGCCAACCAATCAAAGTTATACGACGCTGTATAGTCTATAAGAATATAATCATAGTTTAAATTCCTAACCTTTTCCCAATGAGCATCCCAATTATCCATTGTTGCTAAAAATTTCTGCCATTGCTCTTGTATTTGATCTTTATAGGTTTCGGGAATATATGGAGGATTGTTAGGCAGCATTGGTTTATGCTCCCAATAAAAATCTGCGTAATTTTTCCCGTCCCACTCTTCAACCATCTTCTTCATAAACATTAGGCAATTATAGTTGATATCTGTAAAAATTACTTTGGTATTTTCTGTAAATCCAACAATTTCTAAATTCTTAATCCAATTAAATCCAATACCTACTGTAGCATACTGCTCGACTGGGCCGTCAAATGGTAAGTCTGCTCTTAGTTGATCAGAGTTCCAGCCAGCAAAGAAATTCATTCCAAAGAATTGCAGTTGTCTTATATCTGCTAACTGTCTCAAAAACACATGATCGTGTTCGTAATACAGATATTTTTTACTGTCTCGAATTCTGCGTGTCAACGGTATTAATTGTTTGTCATGCTCTAATCCAACATTTAATATATTCCAGCCATGCAATTTAACAGAATAAGTTTTAAGTTCTGTTCCCTTCTTCATCCACGCAGGAATCTCTGGATCACCATGTAGACATTCTTCGCTACGAAGAGGAGCAATCTGTTGGTACTCTACCCATTCTTCATTGCCTACAAATGGACATTCTAACTCTGCATACTGCTCAAGGTTGATAATGTAAAATTGTTGATGTAATTCGAAACAGGCATTTTTTTTGTAATAAGAGTGATCGCCCCTATCGAGTATGTGTCCTGCTATAAAGAAATCTTCACGGCATTGATCTTCAACAGCATCAAACAGTCTATCAGATAATCCTAAGCTAGTACCTGCTGAAATAACCACTGCGTGTTTATAACCTGCTTTGGCAACTTCTTGTAACAATGCATCTTCATCTTTACTGATAAAAATATCATACCCGTACATGTCAAATCTGTTTATTAGGAAATCGGTTAGATTAACGCAAACTTCTCTAGAGTATCCACTTTGACAGTTATCAGTAATATCTAGTATACAGAAAACTATCGATTGCCGCTTTTCGGCTCTAAACTTCATTACCATTTTTTTTCCTATCATAAATACCATGTCTACATTTATGTATCCTTATAACCCTTGTAGCATTATTAAATTAGAGAGAACAGAATGAATTACCATTTACATGAAAACGGTTGGGCAATTATAGTCGAAGATCATGATCTTCGTACAGCAACGAAGGAAGATATCAAGCAGATATCGGATCTAGCAAAATCTAATACATTAGTTGTGTTTAACAATCAAGACCTAACTATACATGATGAAATGAAAATAGTGGGATTGTTTGGCAATATTGTACCTGAATATCCAGAAGGGTCAGAAGAACTAAGAAATGAAGGAGCCGATCTAGTAAATGACCCTACAGGAATTTTAACTCGTGTAACAGGAGCTCTTAACGAACATGGACAACCAGGAACTGCAGGATATGTCGACGCTATGGAATGGCATAATAATCAACCGCATCGTAAAACTTATAATGGCATCCAACGTAGTCCGTTAGTTTGGTTATACGGGGTAAAAGGCACTGTGGGTTCAAGAACAACTTATACAAACAGTATATTAGGATACAAGGATCTTGATCAAGCAACAAAGGATCAAATTAAAGACCTTAAAGGAATTTATTTTTCATACGCAGAGTTTCAAGAAAATAATGCAGGGGGATTAGCAACAGCTGAAGATGAACCAAGTCAGCCCGTAGTTATCAAACATACTAGCGGTGAAACTGGAATATATCTTTCATATTTTCAACTAGATAGATTTGAGGGTATGACCAGAGAAGAAAGCATGGCTATAGCTAAACCATTACATGAACATCTAACACAAGACAAATACTGTTATCATCATGATTGGCAGAACGGTGATGCAGTTATTGGTGATCAGTGGTTTGGAATACATAAACGTTGGCCATTTGCAAAAATAACAGAACGTCTATTACATAGATCAGTGTTTGGTTACGTTGATTAGATCTTAGGTGCAGATCTTAGTTGTTCAAGAAACACGTCTGCATTTAATTTCCAAAACGTTTGTGTGTGTCCCCTATACTCTTTTTCAAAAGCTCTAATTAGCACTCCTGTTTTTTCTAAACTAGGTCCCCATACAGTATGTACTAATCTTTGGGTGCCTACTTCACTAGGATGACTAGTGATATACATATCACCTTTAGTCCCCACCCACTCTATACATGCTGGCATTAGGTACTGTGCTGTGGCATGTTGATGAGTAACAATTTGATTACGTGTGCGTAGTGAGTTTAAAGGTAACAACTCTGATAGTACGCAAGTTCTAGCACAGATACGATATCCTTCATCTATGCTGTGTGCTGCTACACTACCCACAGCAACATCATTATAGTACAATATCCATACACACCACTCACGTTCATTACCAAAGCAATCTATCATGGCTTTCTGGCTAGCATTATTGACGAATCCTTTAGACTCACAGTATCTATAGAAATCTGTTAAATCTAATTCTTCAGTCCAGGGGATTATTTTATACATTTTACACGCTCAATAAATTCTTTAGGATAGTTATTGCTAAAACTAGCCCAACACAACTCGTCCATAACATCCCATGGCTGCGGGTTATCCCAGTCAATTCCCAGTCTTTCTAGATGCTTACGCATTTCATCTTGGCGTGTTGTATAGATATGACTTTCAACTTCTGCAATGCTGATGATCGGATCTATTTTACGATATGTAAAAAAGTAATTGATGCTTTTTAATTTTCCATTAACTACAAAGTAACTGCTAGGATGCATACTGTATTTGTGTAAACCCAAGTTCTTATGGGCTTGAATAATTTCAATCATTTGATCCTGCCAATCAGGTAGTACCTTTTCAAAGTTCTCAGTTAAACAACCCGCTTGTTCCCAAAAGTCAGGACCGTCAACTTCCAAATATATTTTTTTATGTTCTAAATCTATCTCAAGAATTTTAGGAATTAAATCAGGATAAGAGTTACGCATCTGTGTTAGGTAGTTTACTTCACGTAACCACTTTTCTTCCATTTTGGCAGGATCTATCACTTGATTTTTATCTTTGTGATATTCTGTATCATTGTGGTACCATTGTACAAACACAGTATTGTCTTCGGACATAAGACTGGTGTATATTAAGTTGTTGCGGCAAGGACCACTGCCTGGTACGTTATTGTAATAGTAATTAAATTTTCTATCCATACAGTAATTATCATAAATATTTGCCATGAACAAAATAAGTGATACTATTTCTCTATGCGAAAATTGTTACAGACATGTACCTGCTGTAAAGTTTGAAAGAGACAGCTCAATTTGGTTAGGCAAAACTTGCCCGAAACACGGATACCATGAAGAACTAGTAGATATCAATTCTACGTTCTACGCTAGCCAACAATATGAAAAACGTCGACCGAGTAGTTATTGGTTAGACATTACCAATCGCTGTAACCTAGACTGTCCGCATTGCTATCAAATGCCTGATAATAACAGTAAAGATCCAAGCATTAATTATCTGTTATCAGAAGTTGAATCGTGGCCCGACAATGGATATCCTGTAAGCCTGGTTGGGGCTGAGCCTACCGTGAGAAAGGATCTTGCAGACTTAGTGTTAGCCATACAGACATTGCCCGGTAAGCCTAGAAATGTTATAATAGTTACTAATGGGGTGTACTTGGCCAAGTGGGATTATGTAAAACGCTTTGAAGGAATACCTAGACTTAAATGGACGTTTGGACTTAACCATCCCGAGTACAATGGTGGACAGATCCGTGACAAGCAAATGGAAGGCTTGGAAAATTGTTTCAAGCTGGGATTGGATGTAAAGACATTAACTTATACATTGGCTGACCTGGAACAGTTAGCCGATGTGATGCATGAAGTGCAGAAGTTTAAGATCAATGCTAGAATACAACTAGGTGTTGAAATTGGCCGTGTGCCCGAAGGAGACTTTAAAGAATTATACTTGTCTGAATTGGTAGCAGTTGCTGAGCAGTTTTGTAAAGACAACAGCTGGACATGGGAGCCTGATTATATAGGTGGCAATCGCACACATTTTGCTGTTCGCATTAACGGCATCGAACACAAGTTTATCAAGTGGTGCGATGTGAGGACTATAGATTTAGAAGAAGTGCAGAGTGAGTCCTGGGCTAGTATTGTTCCAGGAAAGCCAATGAGCCCACTATTGCATCAAGTTATACTGAGAGATCAAGCAGTTAATCGAGGACAAATGTTGTTAGATACAGTACCTGAAAAATATAGACATGAATAAAATACACGATACAACATCAGTATGCGAACATTGTTATAGGCATATACCTGCTGTTCTTTTTGAACGAGATAGCTCCATATGGCTGAGTAAAAAATGCAAGTGGCACGGCGACAGCGAATATCTAGTAGAACCCAATGCTGATTTTTACATCAACTACAAATACGATAGACCAACGAATAAAACATATTGTCTAGATATCACTAACCGATGCAATTTAAATTGTCCTCATTGTTATCAAATTCCAGATAACATGAGCAAGGATCCTAGTATAGAAGAAATACTCAACATAATTAATGCGTGGGAAGATGACGGATATGCTATTGCCTTAATGGGAGCTGAGCCGACTACTAGAAAAGACTTACCAGAATTATGCAGAGCAATACAGGCATTGCCAGGTAAACCTCGTGGTATAATGATTTTAACAAATGGTGTTTATCTTTCCGATCTCGAATATACTAAACAATTTGCAGATATGACCAATGTGTTTTGGACCATTGGGTTGAATCATCCCGACTACCAAGGGCATACTGTTAGAAAGAAACAGATGGAAGGTATTGCAAATTGTATGGAGTTAGGAATGCCAATTAAAAATGTCAGCTACACTCTCGAAACTATAAACCAGTTAGAATATTGCTTAGAAGAAATACAAGAATTTGGAAAAACTCTTAGCCCACATAACTACAGAATTCGTGTAGGTACAGACATTGGGCGACACCCCGGAGAGGAAAAAGTATACCTTTCAGAACTAGTAGGTATGGTAATGGCTATTTGTGATAAGAAAGGATGGGAATACAAGTATGAACCATCTTACGGAATTAGAGTGCATTATCCTTTACGCATTAACGGTATATTGGTCAAGATAATTCAGTGGCCTGATGTTCGTACACTAGACCTAGAAGAAGATCAAACAGAATCGTGGTCCGATATTATACCAGGTAAACCAGTGTCACCGTTGGTGCATCAAGTTATATTAAGAGACGGTGCTGTAAACAAAAACTTACCGTTATATGACACAGTCCCAGAAAAGTATCAAAGGAAATACGATGCAAGGGATTAATAATAAACCTTACTTTGATATGACCCCATACTTGGATATGGATAAGTTTGATCAACTGCAACCAGAGATATTAACAGGCTTTGCACTAGCAAGAGAGTATGCTAAAGAAGGTACATGGATGAAACCAGGTTTTACTTTTGATGATATGAGCTATAAACTTAGTTGGAAACCTATCTATCAGTCTATGGATGAATTTATGGAACTGCCTAAAGATGATCCTATATACCAAGCTGGTATAAAACTAATGCCAACGGATTTTAAAAACTTTCAAGAACGTAACATATTCACACGCTATCTTAAAATGGCAATGGGCTCCTACGATCCATACATTTACTATTACTTGTGGGAAGAAGGTTCGTGGGATGATAGAACCGCAGCACGTAAACTAACACCCGAAGCACAATACTTTCCCGATACAGTTAAATGGGTTGAAAGCCTAGTAGGTACAGTATTTGAAGACATCGGTCGTGTTATATTCTTTCATTGCGAAGCAGACGGCATTCCATTTGAACACAGAGACCTAGATGCTAAGAATGGAGTCAATGTTGTTATGCCGCATCGTAATGAGTTTATACATGTTCGTCCTAATACTAAGAAAGCAATGTATTTGTGGGATCCTAAAACAAAAGATAAGACATACTTAAACTGTCGTGCAGCATGGTGGAACGATGTGGACTGGCACGGTGGGGAAAAGATTATGGAACAATCTTATTCGCTGCGTATTGATGGTAAGTTTACAGAAGAATTCCGTAAGAAACTAGGTATTGATCATTTGGACACTTACTGATGCAGTATATAGGCAATTATTTAGACTGGATTAACGAACAGCACATTATCGAACATCTTACAGATTGTCAAGGTGATCGTACTCCTGTATGGCAACCTGACAGATGGAGTGGCAACCCGACATTAGAAAAGTTTAAAGAAATGGCTCGTCCGGGCTATTCAAACAATACCCGTTTCTTCCATCAGATGAATCCAAATTCTAAAGAGATGCAAGACTTTAAATTTACATTACCGAATGTTCCTGAAAACCGAACCAATGTAAATTGGTGGTTTGTAATGTTATATCCCGGCGAATTCCAAGCTATGCACATAGATCCACAGCTGACTGAAGTTAAAAATTTTGTACGCTATACAATGTTTTTACAAGATTGGGAGCCAGGACATATTTTTGTATGGGATGACAAATATATCTCTGATTATAAGGCAGGTGATATGTATGAATGGAATGACCCTATGACTGTACACGGTCCTGCAAATATAGGATATAATACTCGATACACTCTTCAGATAACAATGTATGACTAATACTATAGATCCTAAATTATTAAAGTTTGTAAAAAATAAAAGCTCGGCTCTTGTTAAAACTCCAGTTGATATGTTGCAGTTTGGATGTTTACAATATGCGATCGATAACGAATATGTTGACGAGTATAGTAACTTTGGGAATATTAAATATATTTCTATAGACGAAGCTAACAATTCTAAAAAGGATTGGTTAAAAGATTTCAGCTATTTTATAAACGATATGGGATTTAGGGGAGTATATCCTAACCCAGAAGATAAAAAACTATTAGGATTTTTTGGTTGCAGTATTGCTTTTGGTCAAGGATTGCCCGATGAAGAAATATATTCTAATATAGTTTCTAGTCATTTTAACAAACAATCTTTAAATTTAGGAATTCCAGGATCAAACATTCATAGAACTGCATTAGTATTTTCAGCAGCAACACACGTATGGGATATGGAAACTGTGGTAATTAATTTGCCGCCATATACAAGAATGCATTATGTAGATAGGTATAACCATTTACATTCGATACTGTTAGCATATGAAACAGAAACCTCAGAGATAGAAACGGTACGACATGATATTTTAAAAGACTTTAGCGATCAATACTTGTTAGCTCAAGCAGTTGATTCTATAAAATGGATTATTGATATTGCTAGATCAAAAAATATTAATCTAATATTAGCTAGTTGGGATCCCGACACCGTTCATCTAGTTAATACTGCATTTGATACCAAGATACTTAAATTTGATATTATTGATGGTGCTAGAGATTCGCACCCAGGGGAACTGTCTCATCGATTGTTTGCCAATACTATAATTAATAGCCTAACAAATGGAACATATACTTGTTAGAAAGACTGCCGTTAATACCGTTGTGCCATTCTCTATAACTATTCCACTGTAAAATAGTTCCTTGAAGTTTGTTGTAATGATATTCATTACCTAGGATGAATAGCTGTCCTACTCTAGGTTCATTTATAAACACAGCATATCGTTTTATCTCACCGTGTTTTAAATATTCTACTTCGTTATCGTCGATGTCGTAATGATACCCAGTCATGTATCCGGGCTCTACACAACTGATCCAACTACGCAAAGGAGTAACGCCTACCTCCTCCGCAATTTCTTTTTCAAGCTCTTTAGTATCATAGTAGTTTGTCCATTTAACACTATCGGTATTAAAGTTATTATCCTTCCATAACTTTAGCATTTCTGCATACTCTGGATTGTTCATGTTCCAACGTGCAGGATCAACAGTAACTACCTTACCGTTTACCAAGTTGCTGATAACTGTATTCCAATTAACCATTATATACTTCTTCGAATATGTCAGCGAATACAGTATTGCCCCAAGACTTTTCTTGTAAATGTTTTGTTATTGTAATTTCAAAGAACTTTTTAAAATCAATAAACCCTTTTTCATCAGTCGAATGATCAAAACGATAAGCACCATCTTTACCTATGATACCTTCTATGATTTTTCTTTCTATAAATCTTTCTTCATAAGGTATAACAGCATAGTTGTCTATGGTTTTTAATTGTCCTTCTTTAGAAATAAAGAAACAATTTGGATATAACGATACTTTCCAAAAGTTGTTTGCTTTTGTGGAAATGAAAAAGTCTTTCATTTGTTCTTTCCAAGTAGGAAATTCTGCATCTAAATCTCTGCCAGGAGTAAACAATACCTGTGACAGGGTTTCCTTATTCCATTCCATAAAGATTTTTCTATTATCGTAGTCTACATCATACAATATCGGCGTTGTGTCGAGATGTGATAACTGGGTTAAAAATTTAACATCACGTTTAAAGAACCAGTCTACTAAATCTTCCGGTACAAGTATTGTTTCTTTGGGTCTATATTCCGGATCAATGCAGTAGTGAGCACACATTACTGTTTGTTCAGGATTAACCCTAGGGGTATACAATAGGTTTGAAGGATACGGAGTTCCATTAGGATTTAGTTTATGATAGTAACTCCAGTTACTGATGTCTGTCATTGAGTATTCCAATTTAATTTTTTATTGATATAGCTTTGAACCTGATCCTTAAACTTCTGATCAAATGTATCTATATCAGATATTTTGTAATCATAAATTTCTTCATAAGAACTTGTTTCGTGATAAGCGAATAGTCTATCAGACAAGAACGGATTGCACCCACGCAACCCTTTAAAGCCGCTAGGCGAATAAAAGTCTTGTACTAATAACTCAGCTTGGTGCCAATCCATAGTACGATGCTGCCAAATAACTACATCATTTCTAGTACTACCAACACCGCCGCCTCTTGGTGTTGTGGATTTGAATATAACATTGCCACCGCTGTCCTTAGATACTTCATATCCGGGATTCTGTCTGGCTTCTAGTTTAACTAATCCGTTGCTTACTAGTTCTTTAGTAAATCGACTTTGGTTAGTAAGTGTTTCATCGTAGTCTGGTACTTCTAATATGTGTGCAGATGCACTTTGTCTAGTCCAGTTGGTGTTAAGCCAGTCCAACGAAGTATTCCACGACTCGACACTTTCGCCAGGTATACCACATATCATCTGTATGTTAGCACGATAGCGTTTAGGTGTGTGGATGTCTGTATATGCTTGGAAATCTAACAATCCTTCTTGCAGTTTATCTGGGTCCATGCCCTTGCGTACTAGACGACCGGCTTCATGATTGAACGTTTCGATACCCATACTATGCCCAAGGAAACCTAAACGGATATAAGTGTCCCAGTATTCACGATGTTTAACAACCAAGTCACCGCGAGCAAATCCACAAATCCAAGGATTGTAATCTAATTCTTCAACAGCGTCGGCATACTTCTGTAACTTTTCTGGACGGTCATTAAAGGTTTCGTCCATCACACGCCAATTCTTGATGCCCCACTTTTCATATCCTGTTTGCATTTGACGTTTAAATTCTTCTTTGCTAACACTAACATCTTTGGCTTGTCCAATGATAGGAAAGTTACAGTACGAGCAACTGAACATACAGCCACGTGCAGTTTCAATCTGTGGACATTCCCAAGGCATCATAAAGTCACGTGCTTCGTAGTCCACTAGATAACTGTCTAATGGCGCACTAGGGTAATGATGTAAGCCGCGTATAACTTTCTTACTGCCAAAGAACGCAGAATCAGTTAGTAAAGGTGCGCCTAGAGTCCCAATAAGGTGTTGACATAAGGCTAGAACTGCGTTCTCACCATAGCTGTCTACCCAATAGTCCACTCCTTCTGCAGGAGTGACCAAAGCATTGTTGCCGCCTACTACAATAGGTATAGTAGGATATGTTAGTTTAAGCCATGCTATGAATTCGTTTAAGTACGGACTCCATGGATTTAAAAATGCTGTACCAAAACAGAACATAACTGTTTTGTCTGTTGTACGTGAACGCACTAGTTCTTGTAATTCTTCTAATTGCCAGAATGCTGCAAAGTCTACAACTTCTGCATCCCAGTCATTCATTCGCAAGTATGTGGCCACTCTGTGACTCCATAGGGCACGTTCCCATCGTTTGCCTGTTAATGAAAAGAACAATACATGGTTCATAAAATTTTAAATTCTTCCGGCAATATATTTTTTAAAGACTCTAACCTGTCTTGTTCTATATTAAATTTTACAAACGGAGATGAATAAGAAAAATTAGTTATGTAACCTAATTTGTTTGCTTCGTTGAGCCAGGTACTAACAGTGTTGTCAAACACATATCTAGCATGATCTGCATTTGACATAGATGTAGTTAATGCCACCTCGACAGGGTTAACTAATTTATTCTTCTTCAATAACTTTCTAATCACTAACTGTATTCTATAACGCCTACCAAAGTTAGCGGCAGTATGATGATTTCCAGCATCCATATCGTACCATATTCCGTCTTGAGATAACTTGTGCATCTGTTCTCGAACTAGATCAATCAAAAAACATTCTTCGCCTTGGATGTTTAAATGGTATCTGTCATCGATATCTGCATGGCTTTGATAAGCCTGCCCTGGATCCAAAACAATAATTCTAGCTTCACCTTTAGCAACAGGTAGTGAATTGTATAACATTTCCCAAACTGTGTCTTTATACTCGTCCTTTAATACCCAAGGATCATAGAAGAAATTTCCTGTAGGCTGATTAATAGACGTTTTCATACCACCTTCAGGAAGTTGTGTTAAAACCTCTTGAAACGAGTTTGGATCGACTTTATAATTGGTTGGAGTTAACATGAAATATTTATGTGCTACTATTATAAGGTTAAATATTTCATGGAACGAATAAGAAGGGCAACAGCCTATACCGCAGATTGGTTAGAAACCGATAGGCCACAACCATTATCCGATTTAACCATCGAACAATTGCAACAAGATGTTCTTAGTGGTAAAATAGATAAAGACATTACAGATCAAGTTTACATTAATTTTAAACATGAGATGACCAAATGGCTGTTTAGTAGTAAACTTAATACTCTATCAGGATTTGAATTTTTCAATCGAGTTGATATTATCAACGGTTGTACACAGTTTATAGATTCAAATTACATGAAAGGTCCAGTGCAGGTATTACAAGGTGATTACAAGTATCATCATAGATTAGGAAATTGGGGTAGAACTCTGGGCGGGTTAACTCCTAAGATTCCGTTAGTAATTGCTGTGCCATTTCCTAGTACAGGAGCAATACATACTCAAATGGGAGATATATTAGATGAAGCGCAGGACAAAGGAATTAGTGTACATGTGGATGGCGCTTGGCTTACTTGCTGCCGCGGAATCAACTTTGATTTATCTCATCCATCAATTAAGTCTGTAGGCATAAGTTTGAGCAAGGGTCTTGGACTAGGTTGGAATAGGATTGGTCTACGCTGGACTAAAGAAACAAAGACAGACAGTATTACCATTATGAACGACTTCGATATGAATCTTAGAGCAACTGCTATGATAGGTTTACATTTTATACGCAATCTTCCAGCAGATTACCTATGGAATACACATGGCGACAAGTACTATAAGATATGTAAAGATTTTAATCTAACGCCTACTAATAGTATCTATCTAGCTTTGCGTAACGGACAGCCTGTTGGTGTGAGTCCGCTGATAAGGTATTTAGAAAATGACTAGATTGGTAACATTCGGTGACAGCTTTACCTTTGGACACGGATTGGTTGATTGTTTTATTCCTCCGGACCGTGCACCTGATACTCCTAGTAAACTAGCATGGCCGCAGGTGTTAGGCGATATGTTAGGTATTGAAGTGATTAATAAATCTTCTCCAGGTAACAGTAATGTTCAAATACTAAGAGATATTTTAAATTTTGAAATATTGCCAACTGATTTAGTAATAGTAGGATGGACATATAGTCTTCGAGATTGTATTTTTAAAAAAAACATATTTGGAGTTAAATCTGAATTTCGTTTGAACGTTTGGCACAAAGATACAAAGTTTATTAAAAAATTCTTTGAGGTACACAATGATTATGACTTGGCTGTTAAAGCCGGCTTATATGTTCACCATGTTGAATCATATTTAAAAACTAAAAATATAAAACAATTTCATTTTTTTGCAATGCATGGATGGTTTGAAGTAATGCCAGTCTTCACTATAGAACCAGAAAATTTTATACACAAAGAAATCATTCAACATAAATTAGATCGAGCATTAGATAATAGTCATCCTGGCCCACTAAGTCACCAGCAAGCTGCCGAAAAATTATACGAGATAATCAATGAATCAAAGTAAAACATTTTGTATGCATCCTTTTACAGGACTAGCCACTAGAGAAGATGGTGCTATACAAGCCTGCTGTCGTAGTCATCCGGTTGGCTTCATACAAGACGATACCTTAGAAAATATCTGGAATAACGCTAACATGAAGCGAATTCGTAAACAGGTATTGAACAACGAACGCCCTCCAGAATGTGAACAATGTTTTAGTTTAGAAGATCAAGGAGTAGAAAGTCTGCGCCAGCGCCATATTGCAGGTAAGATACCAGAAGCACGAGTTACACTATACCCCAATGCTGTTAGTACAATGCGTGAAGACTATTCGATGCCTTTTGAGATCCCTACCATAGAACTCAAACTAAACAACCTGTGTAATCTTAAATGCCGCATGTGTCATCCAATGGACAGTACAGCATGGAATGATTGGGGAGTTGTTAAAAATTTCTACAAGAAAGAAAACAATATCATGTATGCTATTGTAGAGCGACACGATTTAGAAAATAAACCTCACTTAGATAAATTTCAAGACAGTCCCGAATGGTGGGCTAGTTTAGAAAAGCTATTGCCACACTTCCGCCGTGTAGAGTTTGCAGGTGGAGAACCATTAATGGATCCACAGCACTATCGTATACTAGATATGCTTGCTCCTTATGGTGATCAAATTGAAATCAAATATGCTACTAACTTAACCATGCTGGGTAAAAGCAATCGTACAGTTTGGCAGTACTGGCCTAAGTTTAAAAGTGTAGCAGTTAATGTAAGTATAGACGGCATTGGCAATAGTTACGAATACATACGTGGGAATGCTAGTTGGGCAGAACTTGTAAACAACATTAAACAAATACAAACTATTCCAAACATCAGCCGTATAGTAGGTGCTGTTACTGTACAGGTTAGCAACGTATTAGTATTAGATAAGATAATTGAATATTTTTTAAACGACATAGGAATTGTATTCCATACACACCGTGTTGAATATCCTAAACTGTTATCGGCACAGGTAATACCGCCTGCATTACGAGAACTTGCTATTGAAAGACTTGAAGCAGTAAAAAATAAAGTACCTCACTATAAGTTGTGTAAAGAACATCCATTCCTAATCGAATATACATTAGGACAAATACAAGACAATCAAAACTATCTACGTGCTAGGGATCAAAACGAGCTATGGAATGATTGTGTGCAATTTAATCACAACCTCGATAAAACTAGAAGTCAGAGCTTTGAAGATGTCACCCCGGAATTTAAACCATATGTATAAAATAACATCAGCGTGGCCGCATCAAGATCAAATTAAGATTGAATGGAATCTTGGCAAGCGTTGTAACTACGATTGTACATATTGTCCTTCAAGCATACATGATAATTTTAGTCCGCATACTGATATTAATATATTAGAAAGTACTGTAGATAAACTAACCCAATTAGGTAAGCCGTTGCGTATCAGTCTAACAGGGGGCGAACCTTGCGTACATCCAGACATAGAAGATTTCTTAGAATATTTAAAAATGAAAGATGTGTTCTGGGTTAATTTAACTACCAACGGAACTCGAGGATCGTCGTGGTATTTAAATAACGAAATGTTTTTCAATCACATTGTATTCAGTTTACACTTTGAACACGATTGGCAGAGAATTGTAAGAGTTATTAATGAGTTTTATGACAAGACAGAGCGTGATTTTTTTGTTAACGTAATGGCACATCACGATCATATGGACAACGTTCGCAAGGTTGTTAAAGAATTTAAAGAAAAGGGTATTAGATTTGCCATTAGGCGTTTACGATGGACCGAAGGCGACCATAATGTATTTGATGACATGCGATATGACGGTAATGATTTAGAATGGATATTGGCTAACGATGCAACTGTTAAGCCTAATACAATTATATTCAAAGATAAAGATGAAAAAGTATACCTACATGCCAACGATGTGATAAAACAAAAGTTGAATGATTTTAAAGACTGGTCATGTAACGCTGGTATTGAAAGTTTAATGATTAACTGGGACGGAGAAGTTCACCGTGCTACCTGTCGTGTTGGCGGCAGCTTAGGTAATATCTATACAGGTAGTTTTACAGTACCAACCGAACCAATTATATGTACTAGAGACTGGTGTACTTGTGCTGCTGATATTCCGTTAACTAAGTTGAAACTTTGATTGATGCGTTTCGCAAGAACATAAACAGTTTTTGATAGAACAGATAGAAGGTTTAAATTCAGGATCAAACTTTTCTACAAAGTTATCATCTAAGATATTAAAAGAATGATCTAAGCCGTATATAGTTTGCTGGCAAGATCCTTGGATATCACCCGTCCAATTGATGTAAACATTGTCTAACCCAATGTCACAACTCCACCCTTCAAACCCTGTCCAATTTTTATTGATGTATGTATTGGATTTTGCTTTCATAGTCTTACCATTTTCAAAATAGGCAACACTTTCAAAGATTCGCATTTGCCCTTCAAAAATTAGTTTCCTGTTTTTCCAGAGCCACAATAGATTAGGGATTCGTTTTAAAGGATTTTTTAAAAAACTTTTTTGTTTTTTTGTTAACTGAATATCATTAGCATCTATAATTTTTATACTCTTGATGCTTGATACTTCCGGTTCAATAACTTCACAAGTCATAAGAATCCATTTGTGTTTGCTATTCTTCTTCATGTATTCAATAACATCTAATCCTTCTTGCCAGTGTTTTCGATCCATCAACACCTTTACTGTAACCTTTTTATTAAACTCAAACATAGTATCAGCTACTGCAATCATGTGATCTGGATCTGCTTGCGATATATGATAGGACAAGTGTGCATTGTCTATCAAATGTCCGTACTGTTTCCACCAGCGGAGCGTTCTTGATCCGTTGCTGATTAAACTAAAATAGACATCGTTTTCTTTTTTAATTTTGTCTATAAAAAGAGCAAGGTCTTTCCATAGTGTAGGTTCACCGCCCGCTAGGCTTAAATGTATTTTAGTTTTACCCAGCTTTGTTTTGTAACGTTCAATCATATGATTGAAGTTCTTTACAATGAGATCTAAATTTTTTGGGGAAAGATAATCTCCAGTATTGCTACCGGGCCAACAGTATTCACATTTATAGTTGCAGACATTGTTAGGATTCCACCGTATTGCTAAAATATGAGGCTGTTGAGTCGATACTATTTTAATAGGTGTCATATTAAATGTGCTAATTCAGGGAACGTAGATTTAAAATCTGTACCTCGTTGTTTGTCCATTGTAATAATATATTCGCGGAAGTCTGGAAGTAAGTGTGTATCATCTTCTTCGTCCATCCAATCTAATATACCTTCCCAACGTTTCCATCCCCAAGGATTAATCCCTAGAGATTCACTATCTGAATAATTTGTTTCTAACCAAGTTTTAAGTTCATTGAATTTTTCACGGACTTCTAGTTTATCTTCTTTAGGTAATGCTCGCACACTCAACCAACTCGGCAACCATAATAGGTGAACTCCGATGAGACCACCACCTTGCATATACCCGCTGGCATTAATTTGTCTGTTTATCTTTTTAAAATTGCTAGACATTTTCCATTTAATAAAATCTGGAATATGTTTAATATTTAAAATTTGAGCGGCAAGTGCTATCGTGACATGAATATTATCGGGTGTATTATCTAACCTATGTAAATTTTTTACAATGGTATCCCAATCAGCTGGGTATCTTATATAATGATTTCTATCATCTAACGCATCTAAACTAACACCAACTTTAACTACTTTAAATTGCTTCCATAACTCAATAATAGATTCTTCTAGCATTAAGACATTTGTATTATAACGCAGGTGCATCTGTGAAGCATACCCTCTTCGAACAATTTCTTCTAAAAATCTTTTATGTTCTTTAATAATTAGAGGCTCGCCGCCGGCAAAATAAACTTGTTTCAGGTTAGGAATTTGTTCATAAATTTCCTCCCAGAACGCAGGATTCTCATGCCACTTGTTATTAAACTCTGCTGCATCCCAACCCATTTGCTTTTTAATTAATGGGCTCTTAAATATAGGAAATACCTTTTTATGATCTGCTACCCACATACTGCTATCATGCGGACTACACATAATACATTTTAGATTGCAAGTGTGTCCAAGTCTTAGATCTAAGTATTGCAATTTATAAGGAACACTACCATCTTCTTTAGTATCTTCAATTAGCTTAGGAACATCAACATTATCTAAATGCCATGCACCTGTTTCCCAAATCCTTTTACTTACAATTCCTTTAGATTCTTCATCAAAACATTTTGTACAACTGCTAGGTACTTTGCCTTCTATCATTAATTTGCGCAC
>Ga0114974_10001447_pt1 | contig 18790 bp, 13 predicted proteins | sample S_130206_EF_Meta_FD_87318 | JGI IMG/M metagenome (GOLD analysis project Ga0114974, IMG submission 87318) | Freshwater microbial communities from Lake Simoncouche, Canada to study carbon cycling - S_130206_EF_MetaG | ecosystem: Environmental > Aquatic > Freshwater > Lake | place: Lake... | reverse complement strand
CAATGCTGGTCACACGCTGGTTATCAACGGACAAAAAACGGTTTTACATTTAATTCCATCAGGAATTTTGCGCGAAAATGTGCAGTGTTTGATTGGCAATGGTGTCGTTTTATCACTCAACGCGCTATTTGAAGAAATTGAAGTATTAGAAAAAGCAGGGCTTTCGGTTTGTAATCGCTTACTTATCAGTGAAGCGTGTGCATTAATTTTGCCTATTCACATTGCTATTGATCAAGCGCGTGAAAAAGCACGTGGTGGCAAAGCCATTGGGACAACTGGACGCGGCATTGGCCCAGCTTATGAAGATAAAGTGGGACGTCGTGGTCTGCGTGCGGGGGATTTACTCAATCCACACACTTTTGCAGAAAAATTAAAAGAGCTCGTGGAATATCACAATTTCATGCTCGTGAACTACTATCATGCTGATCCAGTTGATTACACTACCGTATTAGACGAAACACTCCGTCTTGGCGAAAAAGTAAAACCGATGCTAACGGACGTGAGCGAATTGCTTTATTCCGCGCAAGCACGCGGCGAGAATGTCCTTTTTGAAGGTGCACAAGGTGCGTTACTCGACATTGATCACGGAACATTCCCTTATGTGACCTCTTCCAGTACCACTGCCGGCGGCGCCGCGACCGGAAGCGGGATTGGTTTGCTCGATTTTGATTATGTACTTGGCATTACTAAAGCGTATTCAACTCGCGTTGGAAATGGACCCTTCCCATCAGAACTATTTGATGAAAATGGTGAGCATTTAGGCACTAAAGGCCATGAATTTGGAGCCACTACGGGACGCAAACGTCGCACAGGTTGGTTTGATGCAGTAGCAATGCGTAAATCTGCGCAGCTCAATAGCTTAAGTGGCATTTGCTTAACCAAATTAGATGTACTCGATGGCCTTGAAAAAATTGGTATTTGCACCGCCTACAATATTGATGGAAAAATCACGCATACAGCGCCCCTTGGCGCAGACAGTTACGAAAAATGTGTGCCTGTTTTTGAAGAAATGGCAGGTTGGTCAGAAAAATCGGAAGGCGTCACAAATTATGATGAGCTTCCAGAAAATGCAAAAAAATATATTCATCGTTTAGAAGAATTAGTGGGCGTCAAAATCACCATTATTTCGACAGGCGCAGAGCGCGACGAAACAATTGTCTTAGAACACCCTTTCGCTTAACGGAGCAAAAAACAACATGGCAGAAACAGTCGACGAATTAACCGTCACCTACGAAGAAGGCGGCATTGAAACCGTTAAAGAACTTGATAAGAAAGTCTTAACAAAAGGCGCATGGGCAACTGTGATGTATCGCTATCAAGAATGGAGTCCTGCAAAAGAAGAATACAGTGCAGATAAATTTACTATTCGTCGCTATCAAAAACGTGACGGTAGTTATCAACAAAAATCGAAATTTAATATTTCGAGCGTTGATCAAGCCAAAAGCATGATTGAAATTCTGCAAGAATGGACGAAATAGTCTGTTTAAACTTTTAATTCAATAAAAAAAGCCGGTATGAAAAATCATACTGGCTTTTTTTTGAACGAATAAAAAACTTACTTAGCTTTACGCTTTGCCGCAATTCGTAGACGCAACGCATTTAATTTAATAAAACCCGCCGCATCTTTTTGATCATAAGCACCTTTATCATCTTCAAATGTCGCAATGCTTTCATCAAATAAACTGTCTGTTGTCGATTCACGACCCACCACAATTACGTTACCTTTATAAAGTTTTAATCTCACTTTACCATTAACATTCAGTTGAGATTCATCGATCATTGTTTGTAGCATTTGACGCTCAGGACTCCACCAGTAACCGTTATAAATCAATGTTGCATAACGTGGCATCAATTCATCTTTTAAATGGGCAACTTCACGATCAAGCGTGAGTGACTCAATGGCACGATGCGCTTTCAACATAATCGTTCCAGCTGGCGTTTCGTAGCAACCCCGCGATTTCATGCCTACATAACGATTTTCAACAATATCCAGGCGACCAATCCCATTTTCGCCGCCGATTTTATTTAATCTTTCAAGTACCGTTGCAGGTGAAACTGGCTCGTCATTGATCGCAACAACGTCCCCTTTCGCATAGGTTAATTCAATATAAGTCGCTTTATCGGGTGCATTTTCAGGCGACACGGTCCAGCGCCACATGGTTTCTTCTGGCTCCGTCCAGGGATTCTCCAGGACACGACCTTCGTAAGAAATATGGAGTAAATTCGCATCCATCGAATAAGGTGACGTGCCACCTTGTTTCATTTCAACAGGAATCTCGTGTTTCGCCGCGTAATCAAGCAGTGATTGACGTGAGTTCAAATCCCATTCACGCCAAGGAGCGATAACATGAATATCTGGACGCAGGGCGTAAGCACCAAGCTCAAAGCGTACTTGATCGTTACCTTTACCCGTCGCGCCGTGTGAAATCGCGTCCGCACCTGTTTCATTCGCAATGTCAATTAAACGTTTTGCAATCAACGGACGTGCAATAGACGTCCCTAAAAGATATTCGCCTTCATAAATGGTATTTGCACGAAACATAGGGAAGACGAAATCACGCGCAAATTCTTCACGCAAGTCATCAATATAAATTTCCTTAATGCCCATTAATTTTGCTTTCGCGCGCGCAGGCTCAACTTCTTCGCCCTGCCCTAAATCGGCTGTAAACGTCACCACTTCACATTGATACACATCTTGTAGCCATTTCAAAATAATAGAAGTATCAAGACCACCTGAATACGCTAAAACAACTTTTTTTATACCTGACATAATTTCCCTAACTATTTAAAAATTAAACGATTATCTTTTAATAATACTAATGCCTTTGAGCAAATTCAACGCTTCATTTAACGCGTAATCTTTTGTTTCAGCAGCGGCTTTTTCTTTATTTTCGGCTTCAGTCTGTGCTGCGGCTTTTTCTTTTGCATTTTGTAAATGATTCGACAAATCCGCTTCTTTCACTGGTTTAAAATCAGATTTTTCAAGCGCTTCTAATTTCATTTGCGCAAGCGCAATATCTGGCTCAATGCCTTCAGCTTGAATTGAGCGACCTGATGGGGTGTAGTAACGCGCTGTCGTGAGTTTCACAGCCGAACCATTGCTCGTTGGCAGAATCGTTTGCACAGAACCTTTACCAAACGATTTTTCACCCATAATAATGGCGCGTTTTGAATCTTGAAGTGCACCCGCCACAATTTCTGATGCTGACGCAGAACCTGCGTTAATTAAAACTACCATAGGTGCTTCATCAATTAAATCATCTGGCGCTGCATTGAAACGCATTTCTGAATTCGCAATACGGCCTTTAGTGTAAACAATTAAGCCATTTTTCATAAACGCATCACTGACTTCAACAGCGGCATTCAAAACGCCACCGGGATTGTTGCGCAAATCTAAAACAAGACCGTTCAAGTTACCGCCATTTTCTTTCTTAAGCGCTGCTAAGCCTTCTTTTAGATTTTCTCCTGTTGCAGACTGGAAACTGCTAATGCGGACATAACCATAGTTTTTATCTAGCAATTTACTTTTAACACTTTTGGTTTTAATCACATCTCGAATGATGCTAATTTTAAGCGGTGTATCAAGGCCTTCACGAACAATAGTTAATAAAATTTTACTCCCCGCCGCGCCACGCATACTTTTCACTGCATCCGCTAAACTCATCCCTTTAACTGGCTTATCATCAAGGCGAATAATTAAGTCGCCCGATTTAATGCCAGCACGTTGCGCTGGAGTGTCATCAATGGGGGATACAACCTTAACAAATCCATTTTCCATTGAAACTTCAATACCCAGACCGCCAAATTGGCCCGTGGTACCTTCTTTTAATTCTTGAAATTCATCTGCAACCAAATAAGCAGAATGAGGATCTAAACCACTTAACATGCCACGAATGGCATCTTCTAATAATTTTTTATCTGAAACAGGTTCAACGTAATCTTGTTTAATTCGTCCGAAAATTTCCGTAAACGCTTTCAAATCTTCTAAAGGCAGTGCATCTGATACTTGAGCGGTCACTTCAGTCTGTGTTTCAGCTTGAGCCAAAACAGTACTACTGATGCCAACAATACCGCCAAGAGCTACGCCTAGCGACAATAAATAGATATTTTTATTTTTTAACATAATTTTATTTATATACTCGAATAATGTTTGAATTTAATTTTTTAAAGTGAACGTTTTACGATACGGACAAAATAGCGCGTCGCTTTTTTTTCATCCGAACGTTTTTATCTATTTGAATCTATTGTCAATGACACCACTCCATAGGATCAACTGCCTTTCCTTTTTTGCGAATACCAAAATACAAGCTCGCTTGATTATGCCCACCACTTAATCCCACTGATGCAATGACATCACCCGCATTGACGACATCGCCTATTTTTTTATATAAACTTTGATTGAACGCATATAAGCTAATATAGCCTTTACCGTGATCAACAATAATCAGCAAACCATACCCGCGCATCCAGTCTGCATAGACAATTTTACCATCTGTGATGCTTTGAATTTCTGTCCCTTCAGGTGCTGCAATTAAAACGCCATCGAGCTTACCTTCTTCTCGCGCACTACCAAATTTCTGTATTAACTCACCTTTTACAGGCCAAGGCAAATCACCTTTTAATGCCGTAAAATCATTTTGTAGCGCAGGAAAATTCGTCACACCCGATAATTTTACCGACTCACCACTATTTTCTTCTTTTTTAATGCTGACTTCAGGTGTCGTGTCTTCATCAACCATTTTAGGGGCAACAAACGCAGCATCTTCAGCTTCTAATCGCTCTTTGCGTTGCGCTCGCGCTTTGATAATTTCATCATTTAAATCACTACTTGAATTTTGCAGCGAATTTAACAAATTTTTGAGCTCACTTTCACTGTCTTTTAATCGATTTAGTTGCTGTTCATTAGACAAAATATCGGGTGAAACTTGACTTAACAATTCAGAACGTTTTTTTCTCAGTGAATCGACGGCAACTTGTTCTGATTTTCTTTGTGCTAAATTACGATCTAGCTCTGAGGTTCCTTTCTCATTTTGCAGCTTGAGTTCCTCGAGTCGATGCAATGATTGGGTGACATTATTTAATTGATTCACACGTCTTGCACTTAAATAATCGTAATAAGCGAGCATTCGACTAGATAATATGGGATTTTCTTGATTAAGCAATAGCTTTAATCGCTCTTTATTTCCCATCGCATACATCGTTTTAATTTGCCCTGAAAGCTCATCATTTTGTTTGAGCAAATCCACATTCAATGCTTTTATTTCAACATGAATTTTCTCTAAATTCTGTTTCTGGTGCGATATTTGAGTCTCTAAATTCCTCAATAAGGCGGCTGTACTGCCATATAACTTATCAAATTCCGCCAACTGACTATTGAGCAACTTCGTCTGCGCAACTTTATCCACCGTAACGATCATATCGCGTGAGGTCAAAATCTCGGCGTCACTATTCGCCGCGACAGACAAGAGTAAACAGACACATCCAATTTTTTTCTGTATTTGCACCGTCAATTAACCTAATAACATGCTTATAGATTCAAAAGAGATCGACCGCTCATTTCAGCGGGTTGATCAAGTTGCAAAATTGCCAGCATAGTGGGCGCAATATCCGCCAAATTTCCACCCTGCTCTAAACTTCCTTCGCCTTCAACATAAACTAGCGGCACTAAATTTGTAGTATGTGCCGTATGGGCTTGTCCTGTTGAAGTATCACGCATTTGCTCAATATTGCCATGATCTGCGGTTACAAGCATTCGTCCACCAACGGAAATTAACGCATCTACGACGCATTGCAGCGCATCATCAATTGCTTCAACTGCTTGAATCGCAGCATCTAATACACCGGTATGCCCCACCATGTCACAATTCGCAAAATTACAAATAATGACATCATGATGACCTTCGTTAATCGCCTTCACTAAATGATATGTCACCTCAGGTAAACTCATCTCAGGCTGAAGATCATACGTTTTTACTTTGGGTGATTGTACCAAAATGCGCGATTCTCCTTCAAAAGGCTCATCACGTCCACCATTGAAGAAAAATGTCACATGCGCATATTTTTCAGTTTCTGCTAAACGCAACTGCGTCATTCCTAATTGCGACAGATAATCCCCTAAGCTATTTTTAATCTCCGTTGAGGGAAATGCAATGGGATAGGTGAATTTTTCATGGTATTCTGTCAGCGTTGCAAAATAACCTCGATGAGGTGCATGATGTCGCTCAAAATTCGAAAAATCAGGTTGCGTGATTGCTTGGCTAATTTCACGCGCTCTATCGGCTCGGAAGTTCATAAAGACAACTGAATCATTTTCACCAATTGAAACAACAGATTGCTCGTTATCGGCAATCAGCGTTGGCAATACAAATTCGTCGCTCTCCCCTCGTGCATAAGCCGCCTCTAAACCGGCTTGAGCAGTTTTGGCAAAATGAGGAGCTTGCGCTTTCATTAACATATTGTAGGCTTGCTCAACACGATCCCAACGGTTATCGCGATCCATCGCATAAAAACGCCCCGTCATGGACGCCATTATACCCACCCCAAGCGTCGCCATTTTTGACTCTAAATAGATGAACGAACTCGCTGCACTTTTTGGCGGCACATCACGTCCATCTAAAAATGCATGAACATAGACTTTTTTCAAACCACGTTTAGCTGCAAGTTCTACCATGGCCCCTATTTGCTGCTCGTGGCTATGCACACCCCCAGCGGACAATAAACCAAGGATATGGAGCGCATTATTCTGTTCTTTCGCGCGATCAACCGCTTCACATAAAACCGGATTTTCAAAAAAATGTCCGTCAACAATCGCGTCATTCACTTTGGAAAATTCTTGCGGCACATAACGCCCACTGCCAATGTGTAAATGCCCAACTTCTGAATTCCCCATTTGACCTTCGGGCAAACCCACAACATGCCCAGAACAATTGAGATAGGTCATAGGATATTTTTTTTGTAACTTGTCCCAACATGGCGTTTTTGCCAGCGCAATTGCATTACTCTGTGACTCCAGCGAATAGCCAAATCCATCAATAATCAATAAAACTAATGGTTTTACAGGGTGATTCATGACTCTTTTCCTTTTTGATAACCCAGTTAAATCGGTGTTTTTCAATCAAATAATCTTATCGTGTTACCGCAACAGTAAAAAATAAGGTATGATTTCGCTAAATTTAGCATTGCCATGCGGCATTATAGCAATACACGCGGGCAGTGGTTACTTGAAATTCTTTTATTTACTTCTTAACAAGTGTACTCATGGATCGTTATCTCGAATTTATCTTAAATCATTACATTCTATCGCTCGCATTAGCGGTGGTCACTTTTCTTCTTATCCAAGAATTTTTTGACGTGATTTTCAAAAGATTTGAGGCTATTTCTCCTCTGTTAGCTGTTGTTAAAATGAATGACCACAATACAATCGTTATCGATGTACGTGAGTCACCTGACTTTATTCAAGGACATATTGAAAATGCAATTAATGCCCCGTTAAGCAATCTAAGTGAACAGATGCCACAACTTGGCAAATACAAAAAAAATGTAATACTGCTCACATGCCAGACAGGTACGCGAGCGAGCGCTGCAGCTAAACTATTCGCTAACGCTGGATTTGACCATATTTTACTTCTTACTGGTGGCATGACGGGGTGGCAAGATGAATATAAATTGCCCATTAAAATTACAAGTAAAAATCGTGTGATCTCATAAAATTATTAGCCACACTCAACCCTTCTTTTTATTTTTAACTTTATTAAACTTTGAGAAAAAACATGGCTGAAGATACCGCTGCAGTAGAAAAACAATTCGCAATTCAAAAAATTTACACGAAAGATATTTCATTTGAAACCCCCAATTCACCCAAAATATTTATTGAAAAATGGGAACCTTCTGTTGAATTCAATCTTGCAACGCAAGTTCAGCAATTAGACGAAGCGTTGATGGAAGTGGCAATTAAACTCACTATTACCGTAAAAAGTGGTGAACTTGTCGCTTACCTAGTGGAAGTATGTCAAGCGGGTATTTTTGTTCTCGGTGGATTTAATGATGAAGAAATGAGCGGCATGGTTGGCAGTTTCTGTCCTAATATTTTATTCCCTTACGCTCGCGAAGTGGTGTCTGATTTAGTCGCAAAAGGTGGATTCCCGCAATTTATTCTTGCGCCAGTGAATTTCGATGCGCTCTACGCGCAGCAAGTTCAACAAGCACAAGCGCAACAAGCGCCTAGCTCTGAATCAATTAACTAATGATGAGCAACAAAATAGCGGTACTTGGCGCAGGGTCGTGGGGAACGGCGCTTGCTATGCAAGCGGCGCGTAATGGTTGCCCAACGCTACTTTGGGGACACAATCCCGCGCACATGGAAACACTTAAACAGGATCGTGAAAATCATCGCTATTTGCCCAATTTGCTTTTTAGTGAAAATTTAGCTATTACAGACGATTTAGCTGATATTGCTGCATTTAGCGATTTAATTTTGGTTTCTGTACCATCACATGCTTTCAAAGACACCCTGCTTAAATTAAAACCATTAGTATCCAGTAATCTCAAAATTGCTTGGGCAACCAAAGGGTTTAATAAAGAAAATGGTGGCTTGTTGCATGAAATTGTTGCTGACGTTTTTGGTGAAAACACCCCTGCCGCATTGATTTCTGGTCCTAGTTTTGCCCGTGAAGTAGCAGCAGATCTCCCTACTGCCATTAGCATCGCATCAACACAACCTGAATTTGCGACGCAACTTGCCCACATAATGCACAGCAAACGCTTCCGCACGTATACCAACAGTGATTTAATCGGTGTTGAAGTCGGCGGCGCGGTTAAAAACGTCATGGCCATTGCCGCTGGCATTGCTGATGGATTAGGATTTGGTGCGAATACGCGTGCTGCGTTGATTACACGAGGGCTCAATGAAATTATTCGTCTTGGCGTGGTAATGGGCGGCAAACAAGACACTTTCATGGGTCTTGCTGGCCTTGGTGATTTACTATTGACCTGCACCGATAATCAATCGCGTAATCGTCGATTTGGCCTTGCGCTAGGACAAGGTAAAACCAGCGAAGAAGCAACGCAAGAAATCGGACAAGAAATTGAAGGCGTATCCGCGGCAAAGCAAACCTATTTGCTCGCTCAACGGTTTGGCATTGACATGCCTATTACCGAGCAAACTTACAAAGTGCTTTATGAAGGTTTAACGCCCCTTGAAGCCGTCCAAAATTTATTGGCGCGTGAACAAAAAGCTGAATCCTAGTTGATTTAGCATAAACTGCAAAAAACCGCTTTCAACGCAAACTGAAAGCGGTTTTTTATACCCTCAAATTCAAACTCTTTTTACGCTTTGAGTAAATCGTCTTTTGATGCGTCAACAATCGCTTTAATTTTATCGGCTTCGACGCGCGTCATTAGCGGTTTAAAATCATTCAACTGATGACTGACAAGTGGCTTTAACTCATCAATCCAGCTGTGAACGGGTGAATTCAAAAAACCTTCAGCCTCACCGGTTAAAACAGGCAGCACCGGTTTTAAATAAGCGGCTAATACACGGAATAAATTAATCGCCACTGAGCAAACATCATGTAACTGCGCATCTTCGCCTTCTTGCTTGGCAATCGTCCATGGTTTTTTCTCGTCGATATATTGATTGGCTTTATCTGCAAGTGCCATAATTTCACGCATAGCTTTGCCAAATTCACGTTGTTCATAGTGGTTTGCAATCGTTTCGTGCTCGGCAATAAATTGCGCAAATAATTCCGGTTCTGCGCAAGTTGCAGACAATTTATTATCAAAACGTTTTTGAATAAAACCACTACAGCGACTTGCAATATTCACCACTTTACCGACTAAATCGGAATTGACACGCTGCGTAAAATCATCAAAATTCAAATCAATATCATCAACACTGCTGCTTAATTTTGCCGCAAAATAATAACGCAAATATTCAGGATTTAAATGATCAAGATATGTTCTTGCTGTAATAAATGTCCCGCGTGACTTGGACATTTTTTCTCCATTTACCGTTAAAAAGCCATGTGCAAAAATCGCGCTAGGCGTTCTAAAATTCGCCCCACTTAGCATAGCTGGCCAAAATAGGGCATGGAAATAAATAATATCTTTACCGATAAAGTGATAAAGCTCAACATCGCTGTCTTTTGACCAAAAATCGTCAAAATTTAAATTGGTTTTATCACACAAATTTTGAAAACTGGCCATATAGCCAATAGGCGCATCAAGCCAAACGTAAAAATATTTATTAGGCGCATTGGGAATTTCAAAGCCAAAATAAGGTGCATCGCGTGAAATATCCCATTGCTGCAAACCACCCTCAAGCCACTCAGCGAGTTTATTGCGCACTTCGGGTTGCAGATGCCCAGCACTTGTCCAATTAGAGAGCATTTGAGAAAAATCAGCCAAATTGAAAAAATAGTGTTCCGATTCTTTTTCGATGGGCGTTGCCCCCGAAACCGCTGAAACCGCATTTTTTAAATCGGTTGGAGAATACGTTGCGCTACATACTTCACAGCCATCGCCATATTGATCTTTTGCGCCACATTTTGGGCAATCACCTTTGATAAAGCGATCAGGTAAAAACATATTTTTAACTGGATCAAAAGCTTGCGTGATAGTGCGTGTACTAATGTATCCATTTGCATTCAACCGATTATAAATCAACTCCGACAAGGCTTTATTTTCACTCGAATGCGTACTGTGATAATTATCAAACGCAATGCCAAACTCACAAAAATCGGCAAAATGGCTTTTCCACACTTGCGCAATTAATTCCTCAGGCGAAATACCATCACGATCAGCGCGAAGCATAATAGGCGTGCCGTGCGCATCATCAGCGCAAACATAATAGCATTCATGTCCTTTTTGCTTATGGAAGCGTACCCAAATATCGGTTTGAATATACTCTACTAAATGCCCCAAATGAATGGCACCATTGGCATACGGTAATGCGCTCGTCACTAAAATTTTTCGTTGCGTCATAAAACTATCCCCTGTTTCAAAAGTGTAAATTTCATGCATTATGGCATAAAAGCCAAGCAGTCAAAAAATCCCATTGTGATTTTAGCCTTGTATGTTGCGCTTTTATGGTCAAAAATTAACGCATTATTCACAGAATAGATTATTGCCCACATAAAATAACAGGCATAATTATTGCTGGTATTTTAGAATGTGTTTCGCCTTAGTATTACCAAAAAGATAAATTTATTATTTTCGTGAGTCACCTGAAAAAAGTTTTCTTAAACTATTGATATGATTGACCGCTATACCCTACAGCTTATTACTTAATACAGAGAATTTCTCATGACTGTTAATTATCGTTTATTCGATTTTAAAAAATTTACCTCTGCAACAACTGATAGTAGTTTAGATACTGCTATTCAAACTGCTGTTTCCAAAACCACATCAGCAGCGATTTTAGCTAATCAAGTTTTACTGGGTATTGACTCAAGTGCACTTGTCACTAGCGGAAATAGCTCAAGTTCAACAAATACATCAACGACTGGAACTAAAGCCTCCGCTAATCAGCCAAACACCTTATTATCACAAATACTACCTGTCTTTATTGATAAAACAGATCAATACGCAAGTACACGTGTAAATACTCAATTACAAAAAATTGCATGGGGCGGATATGAATCAAAACAAGATTCAACAAAAATAAAATATACGTTAGAGGCACAATCCATTGTTAATGGTGACGCTAAAATGACTATTGATACAACCTTAACTGGCGACAAACCATTCGCTGCTAACGGGATAGTAGATGAAAAACTTGAGTACTACGACCATTTCAACGGCAATGTCAATGGCAACACGTTAAAAATTACTTCAAAAGTTAACTCGACAAATACGCCAGATAAAACAATCAAACTGATCGGTTACAGCAAAGATACACTAACCCAAGATCGCAGTATCACACTCATCAATAACGATACAACACAAAAAGAAAATAATCTTGCGTTAACCTATAAATTTTCTGCAAAACACAGTTTTACCGCTGTTCCCACCACAGGGAATCAAAATTTAACTGACACCACAAGTAAAAACTTCAGCTATAAAGATGCTATTGTTAAAATATCATCCGTAAGCTCAAGTTCAATCAAGCAAGTTTATACAGATAAAACAGGTGTTTCATCATCAAATAGTACATCATCAATAACATACTCCTACCTCAACAAACCACTTGCGCCCGCTAAAACAGAAACCAACCCTACACCTGAAGCGCCGAATTCAACTAGTCTCGACTATAAAGCTACTAATACAATTACTTATAGCAAAGATAAAAACGGCAAAGTTATCATTACAACTAAAACCGCAGTACCAAACTTTAAATTTGATGATGGTAATTTTCTTATCACGGCAAAGGGTCAAGTAACTATTACCACAGGGAAAAATGACGTCACAAGCGGTGAGTTAAAAGTCACGCATAAAGACACTGCTGGGCAATCAGATTATGAATTATTAATCTCAAAAAGTTATATGCCAAAAAACGACTTCTTACTTGATTTGATTAATAATATTAATGGAACAAATGGAAATTTCGCTATTGATACCAACAACCCCGATTTCAAAACTTCTTTTACAACTGTTAAAAACCTCAGTTTCGTTAATAATCGAACGCTCGCAAATCATTTTATACGTAATGGCATATTTTACGGCACCGACAATAATGATTTGATTACTATTTTGATAAAAGAAACAGGCGGCAATGTCGATGCGGGTGATGGAAACGACACCATTACTGGTGGCTCGGGAAACGACACTATTACAGCTGGAATGGGTAATGATACTATCAATGAAATAATTGGTGATAACATTATCAATGGCAGCGCAGGGAGCGACACGATAAACAGCGGAAGTGGTAATGATACTATTCGAGGTGGCAGTGAAAACGACACCATTATCGATATTTCAGGTGCAAATAGCATTGATGGCGGTGATGGTGACGACACCCTTACGGGTGGTCTAAACGATGACACCATGACTGGTGGCAGTGGAAACGACAACATTAAAGATAATTCTGGAAATAACAGCATCGATGGTGGCGCAGGCAATGATATTATCTTAGGTGGCTCTGGCAACGACACCATTACTGGTAGCGGTGGAGATGACGCAATCACTGACAATTTAGGCTCTAACAGCTTAGATGGCGGCGAAGGCAACGATACCGTTATTGGAGCGTCGGGTAACGACACAATTAATGGCGCAGATGGTAATGATACGATTACAGACGCCTCAGGTAATGACATCATTACAGGAGGAATTGGCGACGATAACATTACCGATACTCTCGGTAATAATTCTATAGATGGCGGTATTGGCAACGATACGGTCACAGGTGGTTCGGGCAATGACACCATCACAGGTGGCTCAGGCAATGACGAAATTACCGACAATTTAGGTAAAAACAGTATTGATGGTGGTGAAGGCAATGACACTATTACAGGTGGCAGTGGTACTGACACCATCACCGGCAGTGGCGGTGATGATACCATCAGCGATAAACTTGGTGACAATAGTATTGATGGTGGAGATGGCAATGACACCATTACTGGTGGTTCAGGCAACGATAACATTACTGGTGGTAATGGTGATGATGCGATTACCGATAAATTTGGTCAAAATACGCTAAGTGGAGGGAACGGTAACGACACCATTACAGGTGGCTCAGGCAGCGACTCCATTCTCGGTGGCGATGGCGATGACAAAATTACGGACGCATTAGGAAATAATACACTCGATGGCGGCGCAGGCAATGACGTCATAACAGGTGGCTCAGGTGCTGATACCATTACAGGCGGCGCAGGCAATGACACCATTAAAGGTGCTGCTGGAGCGGATACATTCAATGTTGATTTAGGCGCAGATACATTGCTCGACTTTTCAATCGATGAAAAAGATTTCCTCAATATTTCTGCCACTGCCGTTGCATCCTTAACAGTCGCTGTAGCAACGCCTTTGGATTACTCGACACTTGTTGCAAACAAAGGCACTTTCACCATAAAGATTACGGCGGCGACTAGTGATGTTACCTCATCAAGCGGTAATGATTCTATTACTGGCGGAACAGGCAACGATAAAATATCTAGCGGCCTTGGAGATGACACTATATTAGGCGGACTTGGCAATGATACACTTTTAGGTGGAGAAGGTAACAACAATCTCAACAGTGGAGCGGGTGACGACAGTATTACGGCAGGAGCAGGAAACGACACTATTTTGGGCGACTTAGGCAATGACACTATTTTTGGTGGTAATGGTAACAATAGCCTAGATGGTGGCTCGGGTGATGATAATATCACTGGTGGCGCTGGCAATGACACCATTACAGGTTTCGCTGGTAATGACACTATTTTTGGTGGTGATGGCAGTAATACCATTGAAGGTGGTTTAGGTGACGACAGTATTACGGGTGGTGCTGGCTTGAGCCTCATTAATGGCGGTGAAGGCAACAATACAATTATCGGTGGCGCTGGCATTGATAACATCACAACAGGCTCTGGAAATGATTCTATCTCAAGTGGGGATGGAAACGATATTATTTCAACCGGTAATGGCTTAAACATCGTTGACGGTGGTGCTGGAAACGATAGCATTACAAGTGGCATTGGTGATGATAGTGTTAACGGTGGTCTGGGCAATGACACTATCAAAGGTGACGCAGGGAACGATAGCATTGATGGCGGTTCGGGTGATGACAGCATCACTGGAGGTTCGGGCAATGACACCATTACTGGCGGTGCAGGGAGTGATTCAATTAACGTCGATTTTGGCATAGATACTATCATTGATTTTAGTGCGACCGACGATAAACTAAATATCTCAAGTGGCGCCACAGCTAAAGTAACTACTCCCCAGCTAATCACAGAGGTTGATTATAGTAAGATTACTCATTCAGGAACACTTTCTATTACTCCCTCTTCTTCAGCCATTAGCATAATTGGCTCTAATGGTATGAACAGCATTGTAGGTAGCGCTGCTAGTGATAGTATTACAGGTGGATCGAGTAATGACACAATTCTTGCTGGTGATGGGGATGATGTTATTAAAGATTATAGTGGCAGCAACAGCCTCAATGGTGGTTTGGGAGATGACACTATTAACGGTGGCTTAGGCAATGATACGATTATTGGTGGAGATGGAAACGACACAATAATAGACTTGCAAGGTAACAATAACATAGATAGTGGCAATGGCGATGATATCATTACAGGCTCAACTGGAAATGATACGATCACAGGTGGCGCAGGAAATGATACGATCAACGGCGGAAATGGCAATGATATTATTAATGGTGGAGATAATGATGATGAAATCAGAGGGGGTGCAGGCAACGATACGTTGACAGGTGGTACAGGTAACGATAAATTCATTATTGATTCGTCGAGTACAGATCCACACACATACACCATCACGGACTTTTCTCTTGAAGAAGATATACTTACTGTTTCTAACCCTAAGGCAATCGTTAATATCATTGCATTAACAAGCTTAGATTACAGCAGCGGTAATATTGATAACAAAGGTACATTATCTATTACAATTCAAAAGTCAGAAGATACAACTATTACAGGCACTATAACAGGCATGAGCTCAATTATAGGCGCCGGTGGAAATGACAGCATTACAGGCGGTGCAGACAATGACACGCTCACTGGTGGTGTTGGGAATGATACGATTACAGGCAACGATGGTATTGATTTAATGAGTGGTGGCGCGGGAGACGATACATTTGCTTTTTCGGGTAGTTTAGACACAAAAAGCGCTATCTATACCGATGTTATTACTGACTTTAAAAGTGGTAGTGATAAAATTTCGGGTTTTGGCGTTGATGGCAGCAGCGAAAACGTTCTTTTTGCCGATAAATCAATTGATAGCTTAACAAGTTTACTTAAAAACGCTGACGACAAGCTTGATGGAGCTATTAAATTTTATGTTGGTCAAGTCATTGGTACTTCGGACGCTTATCTCGTCACAGATAATGACGGCCTCGGTTATACTCACGTCATTAAGTTAATTGGGGTCACCCTAACCACCTTTTTATCTAGCGATATTATTCCATGAAAAAAACCATTTCACGTTATTTAATTGATATTTGGTACAACGACCATTTTATAGGTGCCGCACTAACGCCATTTGCGATGCTATTTATTGATATCGTGAAATGTCGTCGATGGTTTTATAAAATAGGTATTTTTAAAAGTGAAACAATACCTGTTCCTGTCATCATTATTGGCAACATTACCGTTGGTGGAACCGGAAAGACCCCTCTCACTATTCATTTAGCCAATTTATTGAAAAATGAAGGGTATCGTGTTGGCTTAATCAGTCGTGGTTATGGTGGCAAGACAGACGTCAAAATGGTCACGCAAACAAGCACATCCCGTGACGTGGGGGATGAAGCCTTGCTTTTAGTTAAACAAACACAATGTCCTATGGCAATTGGTGTCAATCGTGTTGCTGCAGCGCACTTTTTATTAAAACATGTACCCTGTGATGTTATTTTAGCTGACGATGGTTTGCAACATTACGCACTAAAGCGCGATATAGAAATTGCTGTTATTGATGGTGCTCGGCGTTTTGGAAACTCAGCCTGCCTTCCTGCTGGGCCTTTGCGTGAGCCTATTGAACGTTTAAACACCGTGGATTTTGTGGTGGTCAACGGGATAAAACAAACCGATACAGCTTGGTTAGAATGGGAAATGCAATTAATCGGCGACATTGCTGTCAATTTACTGACAGGCGAAACAAAACCCTTAAGCGATTTTAACTTACTACCCTGTCATGGCGTTGCAGGCATTGGCAATCCAGAGCGTTTTTTTGCTCAACTCGATAAAGCCGGTATTACTGAGCGCATTGACCATAGTTTCCCCGATCATCATGTTTTTTTACCAGAAGAAATTAATTTTAATCATCAACTTGTTCTTATGACAGAGAAAGATGCGGTAAAATGTAAAGCGTTTGCCACGGCAAATCATTGGTTTGTTCCCATTAGTGCGCAATTGTCTGCTGAGTTCAATCAGCAATTCTTAACTTTACTCAAAACAAAACCTTTCAAGAGAGCCTTATGATTGACCCGAAATTGCTGGATATTTTAGCCTGCCCGATTTGCAAAAGTCCGATTCATTATGACAAAACCGCTCAAGAACTCATTTGTCGCGCAGATCGACTCGCCTTCCCTATTCGTGATGCCATTCCAGTCATGCTTGAAGATGAAGCACGCCATATTTCTTTGGAAGAATACGACGCGTTTGCAAAATGAGTGTGCTTTTTAAAGTTGTCATCCCTGCCCGATACGCCTCCACGCGTCTAACGGGAAAACCCTTATTACCCATTGCTGGCAAACCAATGATTGCTCACGTTTGTGATCGAGCAAACGAAGCCAATGCACAGCAAATTGTCGTTGCCACGGATGATGAGCGTATTTTAAATACGATTGTAGATTTAGGATTTGAAGGTATTTTAACCAGCGAGCATCACGAAAGCGGCACAGAACGCATTGCTGAAGTAGCTGAAAAATACGGCTGGGAAGATGGCACGATTATTGTTAACCTTCAAGGTGATGAACCTTTATTGCCAGCACATTACATAACCCAAGTAGCACAGGCACTTGCAAGCCAAACGCAAGCTGGCATTGCAACACTTGCTGCAAGGATTTGCGATAGTGATGACATTTTCAATCCCAACGCGGTGAAAGTCGTTCTCGACAAACAAGGCTATGCACTCTATTTCAGTCGAGCTCCCATTCCTTGGAATCGTGCGACATTTGCAACCACACAAGAAATACCAAGCGACCTACCCTATTTGCGGCATATTGGTCTTTATGCTTACACCGTTGGATTTTTAAAAAAATACTGTGCATGGTCACCTTCACCACTTGAATCCATTGAAGCGCTTGAGCAATTACGTATTTTATGGCACGGTGAAAAAATTTTAGTGCAAACGGTTGAAAAAGCACCTATTGCTGGCGTTGACACCATCGAAGATTTGCATCGCGTTGAAACCATTATAAAAAATAGAGTAGATTAAACAGACTATGCGAATATTATTTGTACACCAAAATTTCCCAGGGCAATTTAAGCATCTTGCACCCGCACTGGCTGAAAATCCCGCAAATGAAGTGGTGGCGTTCACTATGCAATCGGGAATGCCTGAAACATGGCAAGGTGTTCGATTAATTAGCTATCAAGCGGCGCGAGGGACTACACCTAATGTGCATCCATGGGTAAGTGATTTTGAAACCAAAGTGATTCGCGGTGAAGCCGCATTTCGCGCTGCGTTGACATTGCGTGAATCCGGCTTTACACCGGATTTAATTATTGCGCATTCTGGTTGGGGTGAGAGTTTATTTCTCAAAGATATTTGGCCTGATACTAAAATGGCGATTTATTGTGAATTTTTCTATCACACGCACGGTACAGATGTGAATTTTGATCCCGAATTCATCAATGCCGATCCGACAAATGATTGCCGTTTACGTTTAAAGAATACGAATAATTTGTTGCATTTTGACATTGCTGATGCGGGGATTTCGCCAACTTATTGGCAAGCCAGTACGTTTCCTGAGCCGTTTCGCAGCCACATTACCGTCATTCATGATGGCATTGATACAAAAGCACTCGCGCCAAATCCGACTGTCAGTTTATCGCTCAATACCAGTAGCGGCGATGCCATTACTCTAACACGCGATGATGAAGTCATCACCTTTGTGAATCGCAACTTAGAACCTTATCGCGGCTATCATAGCTTTATGCGTGCCTTGCCTGAGATTATGCGTCGACGGCCGAAT